>ERZ1035001.28-NODE-28-length-97924-cov-23.759628_pt1 | contig 97924 bp, 157 predicted proteins | sample MGYA00520685_ERZ1035001 | MGnify/ENA primary metagenome ERZ1035001 (study PRJEB33766, sample SAMN09781749) | gut metagenome | biome: gut microbiome | host: Homo sapiens | place: Madagascar | study: EMG produced TPA metagenomics assembly of the PRJNA485056 data set... | reverse complement strand
ATATAATAATATATAATTACAATTTAACTATTATCTACTCATAAATTCGTAGATAATAGTTAAATTGATACGAAAAATCAATTTGTCAAAAATTATGCTTGACAAGTGCAACTTGATATGATATAATCATAGCGTGAGGTGAAAATAAATGAAAATGAGTTGTATGTATTGTACAAAAGGATACCCGTTGCCATTGCAAAGCGATTATAGCGGCATAGAAGCTGGATTTATCAACGACAATGGATTGCTTCGTATTCGAGCATTTGACGAAAATGATGACTTACAAACTCAAGATATTGTCAGTTTGAATTATTGCCCAATGTGTGGAAGGAAATTATTCAATGCCAAGAACAAAGAAAATTAACGCTATAGTCCAATATGGCGATACAGGCTGGATTATCAATGATTGCGGGAATGAGCAATTTGAGCTATATAATATCAACACCAAGCAGATTTTAGCAAAGAGCAATGATCCGTTGGATTTTGATAAGCATATAGATAAGATTTTTGGCAAGGAGACGGCTAGACGTGTTCGAGATTTTCAAACTGAGTAAGAAGAAGAAAGAGCTTGAAGAGCAGATTACTCAACTTAAAGCAGATATTTCTAATATGCAAATAGAAATTGATAACTACGACGAACATCGGCAAATTGCGGCGCATCAATATGAAAACACCATGCGATCTGCAAAAGCGGCTCAATCCGTCCTTGATGCTCTTAATGGAAAAATCCATGTCATTGAAGAAATGCAGGATTATAATATCCCATATTATCAAGATTCACTAGAAGAACTTGAGCATCAACGCTATGAGCTACAAAGCAAAATTGAATCTGCTGTGAATACTGGTCTATATCGTATTGAGCAAGGATATACACTCAATGATTCTGCTAGACGTGGTAAAGAAATGCAGGACGTATATGGACGAGGATTAGTTTACGCTATGTCAGGATATATTGACAGTAAAGAAAAATCTATAACAACAGGCAATATCGCTAAAAGCAAGGAATTGATTAAGAATAAATTTAATTCTTATCAATCTAAAGCAAATAAAGTCGGATTGGCGCTTAATGCTGAATATGTAAAGGCACGGCTTGATATGCTTGATATGAACTTAGCTATCAAGGTGAAACAGAAAGAAGAAAAGGCTCGAATCCGTGAAGAAAAGCGTAGATTGAGAGAACAAGAACAGTTGCTTGCTGATATTGCTAGAGAACGCGCTAAATTGCTTGAAGAAAAGAAAGCAATGAATATTGCGTTTAATAAGGCATTAACAGATGATGAGCGTAATAGGATTAAATCTCAATTAGCCAGTATTGACAAGCGGCTTGATTCTATTGCTTATTGTGAATCACATAGCAAGGCCGGTTGGCTATATGTCATTAGCTCACCAAGTCTGCCCGGATTGGTGAAGCTAGGCTGTACCAGAAGATTGAATCCTGCATTGAGGGTGCGCGAACTCAGCTCTAGCAGCTTGCCAGAACCGTACCATGCTCATTGCTTTGTATTCAGTGATGATTGCTTTGAGCTAGAAAATAATATTCATAAATATTTTGACAAAGAGCGGGTCAATCCAGATAGAGAATTTTTCCGCATTGAGCCAAAAGAGGCCATTGATGTGCTAAAGGAAATTTTTAACGTAGATGTCCATTTTGTAGATGAAGATTGTGATGAAGATGAGGAGGATGGATGAATGAGTGTGTATGTATATGAAAGCCATCTTGGAGGACTTTATACATCAGATGATTATATCCCATCTGATGAATTGTATTGTGAGCAATGTGGAGACAGTGATTATGAAATTGGCTCATTTGACACATTTGAGGAATTTCTTAAGTATTATGCAGATAATATCTATGTCGACCCGTTGGATGGTGGATATAATTTTGATTTAGTTATCTCAGATGTGGGTTATGCTTTTGATGATGATTTAACAAAAGAAGAAGCCGCAAACATTGTCAGAATAGCGAAGAAAGAAATAGAGGATGAATGAATGATTATCTATACTTGCCCTAAATGTGGTGGAGATATTTACCATACTTGTATCTGTACATTGCCGCCTATTGATGTATGGGCTTGCCTAAATTGTGACTGGCAGTATGAAGAAAAAGACGGCGTTGAATATCATCCATTCAAGCCAGTTCAATCCAAGCTTGATGAAGATTGGACAATGTATGAAAATATTGAAAATATTATGTTGAATGACTGATGGAAGGATGAATGAAAATGCATATAACTAGAAAAACGATGATCGATACTCTTATCGAATATTGTTATAGATGTGAAAAATGTGATAATTGTGAATTAAAAAAATTATATGATTTTGATGTAGATAAATACACAGATGATTATGGTTGTGCGTTTGAAGATATGGACGATGAGATGCTTATTAAATGCCATAATTGGTACAAAAAGATTGACTTATCTGCTTGTGAAAATGCTGAAGCTGAATGTTGTGACAAAGAACCAGATGTTGATATGGTGAATCATCCATCTCACTATACTCAGGGCGGTATTGAATGCATTGATGCGCTTAAAGCCGCAACTGTAAGCAAGACTGGTATTGAAGCAGTATGCACAGCTAACGCTATTAAATATCTATGGCGCTATGAAGAAAAGAATGGCGTTGAGGATGTTAAAAAGGCAAGATGGTATATTGATAGATTGATTAAGGAGCTTGAAAATGGCTAAATATATAAATTTGGATGATATGCTTGAACAGTTTGATAAACGTGCTTCAAAACTAGTTGGGGATAGACGAGTATCAGTTGAAGCGATGCGCGATTTTATCTGTAACAGACCAACAGCTAATGTAAAAGAAATTATATACGCTCATTGGATAGATTACCAAGTGCCACACATCTCTTGTTGCTCTTATTGTGATTGGGGAATCGATCCTCTTGATAAATCCCAATACTGTCCGCATTGTAACGCTGAAATGATAGAGGTAAAATAATGGCTGTTTATATTAGACTTGATGATGCTGTAGAGGCATTTAAGAAAGCTGAAGCAGATGATATTGAGCGGTACGGGTGTTGGATTATTGATTGTTTTCCAGCTGAAAGAGCCATTGAGATTATCTGTAAATGTCACAAATATTTAATTAAAGGCGAGGCTACAGAATGACTAATCGTGAATGGTTGATGAACCAACCTGAAGAACAAATTATTACAAATATGACAAAGCCATGTCCTCATCATCATTGCCCCGACATTCTAAAATCATGTATGGAATGTTGGATTGATTGGCTTGATGAAGAACATAAAGAACCAGATGAACCAGAGAACTAAGCGCGGCATTGAATCAGCTTGTAGAGCAAGCAAAGAATCTGAATTTCCTAGATACCACCTTGGCGCAGCTTTGTACTATAAGGGTGTACTGCTTGCTACTGGATGCAACAGTACCAAAACAAGCCCATTGCAAAAGCGGCTCAATGCAGAGCGTGAATTTGACCCCAACCAGAGCGGCGTAGTAAATTCGCTTCATGCAGAAATCAGGGCATTGAGTAAAGTAAAATATCTGGATATTGATTTTAGCAAATCGACGCTATATGTATATCGTGAATATGCAAATGGCAATAAAGCAATGGCGCGTCCATGTCCCGCTTGTATGAAATATATAAAAGAACTTGGAATTAAGCATATTTGCTATAGTACGGCTGATGGAATTGCTGAAGAAAGGATTGATTAAATGGGAACTGATATTAACATGGTTGCCGAGGTGCGGCGTAATGGTGTGTGGGAGATGTCAACTGCTAAAGTTTTTAAGAATCCATGGTATGACTTGGCTTCAAATAAGAAATGGGCTATGGAAGAATATGTGAGTAAACCTAATGATAGTCGAAATTATAACTTGTTTGCCATTCTTGCAGGAGTTAGAAATGGCGAGGGATTTGCTGGTTGTAGAATCGGTGAACGATTCAATCCGATTGCTGAGTTAAAGGGATATCCTGATGATATGTCTAAAAATGACGTTTTGTTTGGCGATGAATATGGCTCTTGGCTCACATTAAGAGAACTGCACGAATATGATTGGGAGCAGTTGCATAGAAAATATGGATATGTGGACGAAGCCACATATCGTGATTACATCATGAAGGGAGAACAACCAAATTCTTATAGTGGCGATATATGGGGGCGCAATATTGTTAAACTAACAGAAACAGAAATGGTTGATTTAATCAATGGTGAATATCCAAGAGACGAATCAAAGGAATATTATACCGCTTGCTATTTTGCGCCAATAACATATAGAGAATGTGCGTCTTGGTTCTATAATGAAACGATGGAAGGACTTAGACGGCTTATTCCAGATGGTGATACAGAGGATGATGTGCGCATCGTATTTGAATTTGATTGCTGAAAGGATTGATTAAATGAAATATATCAATCAAGATTATATAGAAATTAAGCCAATCGAATGTGCTGGATGTGACTATTACCAAATTGGCACAGATAAGTGGAATGTCGTTGTTGGGCTTGGTGGATTGGTTAATATAGCAAACCAAGCTAATAAAATTATTGAAAATTACATGAATAAACTTGAAGAAAAAGATTAAAGTGGAGGACAGTATGATGGCAACGAAACGAGTATGTGACCGATGCGGGGCGGAGATAAACCCAACAAGCTCTGCGACGTATGTAAATGTACGAAGCGCTTTTCATGAGGAATCACCTGATATTGAGCTTTGCTGCTCCTGCGCGATGCAAATTAAAGAATGGCTTAAGCCGCGTGTAGAGGAGGGGCAAGAAGAATGACTAAGCTGAAGACATGTCCGTTCTGCGGCGGTATGGCTCTAATAAATGACGACCCTTATGCAGTTGAGGATACAGAAGAACGGTATTGGGCATTTAATATTGTATGTAGCAAATGCTGTGCAGCATCTGGACTCCATGCTTCGATTGAAATGGCTATCGAAGCATGGAACAGGAGAGTTGATAATGATTTGGCATTATCCCACACTTAAATATGATGGGTGGTATCCATCTAAAGATAAAGCTTGGCCTGTCGGTGGGGCATATCATATTTTACAAATGAAAGAAACTTCAAATAGCTTGTATTCATATAACGATGATGATTTTATTGTTGCTTATTACAACAATCTGCTAGAATGTTGGCAAACAGAGAGTTATATGAATTATATTCAATGGGAAGATGTAAAACGCTGGTGTGTACTTACAGACAGAGAAGGTAATTCAGTAAAAGATATGGAGGATTGATAAATGCGGCTGATTGATGCTGATAGATTAAACAAACCAATTTATTCGGAAGAAGACAATATAACAGGCTCTGGAATGTCATACGATGAAATATGTGGATATAATGATGGAATAGATACTGTATGGAATGAAATTAGCCAAGCGCCAACTATTGATGCTGTGGCTGTTGTAAGATATAAGAATTGTGAGTATTTTGGGACAAATGATGAAAATGTGCCATATTGTGTTAATCCATTCGGACTAGATGACCCTAAACCAAATGGATTTTGTAACTATGGGAGAAATAAAAATGTGGACTAAATTCAAACATTGGCTGATTAGAAAATTGGGCGGTTATGTTGCGCCATGTATCAAATGTGATGAGTATAAACGAACACTCTTTCAAATTGATAGAAAAATTGTTGAGCTAAGTGGGGCTGTTGATATAAACGACCGAAATTGGGCTAATGACTTAACAAAAGAAGAACGCATTGAGCGTGGGAAAGATTATATTTTTAAGTCCATATGTGATTTTTTAAGCGATAGTAATAATATTAAATATGAACTTAAAAATGATGAATTTTTGCGTGGAACATTGATGGTGGTGAAACCGATATAAAAATTACAATGAATACTAATAATACGTCAATATGTGATGATTGCTCGAACTGTGATATCTGCAAATACAAAGAAGAAGCGCAGGATAGAGAAAAACAATTAGCAGAATTTTATAAAGGCGCATGGACTCAATACTTAGATATTAAGATGAGTTGTAAATATAAGCAGTATGCAACAAACTGGAGAAGCGCCGAACTTTGTACTGGTCAAAAATACGTATGGAATGGAGAAACATATGTGAATACAGGAGACCCTTCGTTCATTTATAATGAAGGTTCGACTTGTAATACAACTGAATAAAATGAAATCTGCCCCAAGACCCTATATATGTAGGGAATAAATTGGGGCAGATTTTTTATTGTTTTTCACTAGCAACTAAATCCTTGAGCTTGTCGCTCTGCTTATTGCTCATATTGATGTCAACAAATTCGCGCCGCTGTTTGCCCGTGATACAACTAAGCTGGCTGGTCTGGATAATCTTAGCGCAAGCCTCTTTATTGATTTTTTCAAAGCTTGGATAATGCCTATAGACATCTAATAACCGATTAGCTATCCATTCCTTTGTGGCTGGCTTAATGATATAGACCTCTTTAACTTTGACATATTCGCCACCAAATGCCTCTTGAGTTAATTGAGCAAGCCGCGCTTCAAACGCCTTATATTGCTCTGTGGACACATATGGCTTGTAGACTCTATTGTCTATAACTTTGCCCCAATTTGGAGGCATTATCTCATTGACGGCTTTAGAATAGATGGAAAGACAGGTCTGATGATCCGGGCTATCTTCTGGCACATCGTATGTTTCGAGCCATGTTTCTTTTCCCTCTGGGTTGTATCGTTGTTTATAGAGCCGATAGCCTCTATTCAGGTCAATAACATAACGGTTCTTCATGGTTAGCAATTTACGTCTAGTCCATTGAGCAAGAATATTATATACAGCGCCATTGACTAAGCTCATATACCCATAATGCTCTGAATTTTCTACGGCTTGGCTATATGTATAGTTGAAATTATCATTGACCTCTTGGAACATTCTGAGCAGATTGCTGGTTGACGCATATATAGTGGCGCAGTTTGTCTTTAGAAATATTTGATAAAGGGCGGCTTCAAATGCTGCTTGATATGAGTCTTTGTCTAGTTCATTGATAAGGGCGTCTGCTTCAGGATAGACCTCTTGGACAATATAACGGGTTGGATGCCCTAAAGTATCTAGTTGACAATAATTCCGAACTTTATCCAGTTGAGAAATTTTAGTATTACCAGATTTAGTTGGGATATCTAATGCGCGGCATAATTCTGGATATTTCAATTCGCGCCCTTCTATTTTAATGAGTGCATCAATGAGCTTATTATCTTCGTTGGATGGTAGATATTTTGGTTTGCTTGTCATATTTTCTTCCTTTCTATTTTTTTGTACATTGATATAAAATTTTTGTACATTGCGTGACACTATAATAATACTAACGTATTATATTAGTATCACCGATTGTACAACTTTTTTATCATCATCTAATTATACCATATTCTAATCATCTATTTGTTAACAAATTGTAAATTATGAATAATTAAAGTTTTGTTTAATTAACTGGTAATAATGTGAATGTAATTAAAAATTTTGAGTGAATTTTTTAATTATGAGAATTGTGAAAATATATAAAGCGTTACATGGTATGTGCTTTGTTATAATATGCGGAGATGTTGATTGTTGAAGTCTGTATGGCATTACAAGTTATGTGATTTGTTGTGCTAAATGCCCATTTCTTACATTTCTATCATTCCCATCCATAACCATGCCCCCGTACTGTAAAATGCTACCAGTAATAAAAACACCTGAAAATAACACTTTCCCACTGTTTCATATGAAAATGCGATATTTATCGCATAATCATGCGAGTAAATCTTATTCTACAATTGTAGAGTGAATTTTTTCTAACTGTATCAATCGAACTAATACAGTTAATACGCGCGTACACGTTACATATTATGCACTTTTTGGTAAACACCACTTTCCCCATACCACCAAACACTATTTATCCCATTATCCATATTATACTAACTACTATAGTACACTATAACATCTAATACACCACACAAGATACCATATTCAATACAATTATATCGATATTTAAATACTGTTACCACTATGAAACGTATTGTAACTCTTTCGCAACTATTCTAATCAGTACACTATATAGCTATATATACCGATACAATCTATCGATAAAAACATGCAATAATCAATATCGATATAATTATATCTATATAACTATTAAGATATTGTATTAATAAGCAATGGATGAATAATTATGCAGTATATTCATAGGATATCTATACAATTATTCATTGTATTCTAGTATATTCTAACTTTTTACTTGTATATTATAGCTGTTTACTATCAAAACAATGAATATTGAAACTGTATAAAAAGCATATAACGGAATAAAATGATCAGGCATATAAAATCACGTCCTGACCTAAAAACGGCGCTACGGGGCTTCTAGAGCCTCATAGGGGCATTATAGCTTTTTGCCGCTGTCCAGCTATTATATACTATATAAATAAAAAATATCCATTTCGTCAATTTGCATAAAATCAGCCGCGCTTTTTTGTGCAATATTTTTATAGTAGAACTATTGACTTTTCCGGCGTTCTGCGCTATCATATAACCATGCAAGGGAGGTGACAACTTGCAAGAGCAATACAAGGGATTTCTGATTCAGGAATCCGAAAGTGTCTATTATATCCGAGACGCAAGCGGTAAAATTGTACTGCAAATAGAAACAGAAAAAGCCGCTAGAGAATGGATTGACAGACAGTAAATAGCAAGGCGGGAGAAATCCCGCCGAACTATAAAAAATAAACAAAAACAGTCAATCAATTTTATACAATTTGCCGATTGACATTATACAAAATATTGGCTATACTTAAGGCACAAACAAAAAACAGGAGGAACAAAAACAATGAGAATTTACGAACTTAACGCCCGATTTGATGCACGGAAGAGCTTTTACGGAAAAGCGCACATTATTGATCATGAGGACGGAACGTTTGAACTTCAGAGCTATGACACGATCGTTTCCCGCTGCGTCAATGGTAAGGTAGAAGAGCTTGGAAAATTTAGTAATACCACAACGCGCCACCAGAAAGAATTCCGTAAACAGTTTGAAAATTGACATAGTTTAGGAGGAACAAAAAAATGAAGTACAAAACCACTATCAAAACAATCCGTGAAAACGCTTGCAATCCACACTCAGCTGGATATTGCGATCTTCAGCACCTGTTAACTAACCATAACCCAAACGCTTATACTTGCGGCGTGTACGGGTGGAACTTCGATGTTTATGACGTGTATGGCGTGACTATTTGCACCGGATATCGGGGAACGGTTGGCCCGCGCTGCGAAGGAATCGCAGAATACGAAAAAAAAGCTGCAAAGATTCTTTCGTGGGACAACAAAGAAATGACCTACGACGAAAAGCGGGAAGCCGTGGAAAATTTACTGCATGAGTTCTGCAAATTGAATGGAGGTTATTAAAATGGAAAACATTATCAAAATGATCGTCAAAAAATATGGCGGCTATCGCGAAAAAGAAATCATGTGCCATTCTCACACCATTGAACGTGCGGGAACATGGAACGCAGAACATAAAGTTTTGAATATTTTAGACGCAGTTCCCGACGCAGACGGCTATTTTCCCGGATTTCAAGTCGATGTTGTAACTATGTTAATTTGCGGATAATATTTTTCGCGCGGTTTTCTAGGCCGTTTTCCGTAAAAAAGCGGCACTCCATGAACAAAAATTTTATAAATGTTTGGAGGATTTTTGCAATGAAAAAGCGTTATATCTTTGCTATCCCGCATGAAAAGACTTGTTATATTGTAGACGCACGGAATCCGTACACGTGGGAAGAATGCGGCGCGGTTGTCTTGCCTATGAACGCAACCGAAAAAGACCTGATAAAGGCGCGCGAAAAAGCGGGCGTTCCGTTTAACGCATATTGTGTCGCGTGTGAAATCGTGGAGGCGTGAATCATGAAAAATGACGTATCTAAAATTTACGTCTCTGTTATTGTAAACCATACGGAGAAAACGACGACTGTTAAAATGTCAGGTGAAAAAACGCCTGTATCATTTATTCAAACTGCTAGTCAGTCAGCATATCTTTCCGCGCTTCGGGATGCTGCATTCTATCTGTTAGACAAGGCGGCGGCGCTTGATGAACAAAGTCCGTATAGCATGCGTTCGCAAGTGGTCAAAATGTTAGAAGAACACTGTAGTTTTAACGAAAGGGATCTTATTTGATATGAAAAAATCTAAAAAGCGCTTGAATCCCATTTACTGGGCATTTCAATTTTTGGGTGGTCTAGTAGCAATTTCCAGTTTGTTTTGGATTCCATATCTTGTTAATATGATTTTAGGAGGCTAAAGAAATGAAACATACTGTAAAATACTGGGACAAGAAATTGCTATCCCTGCAACGTCTAGCCGACTCCGTAGGCTACGACATAGACAGCGACGCGGATTATATCGCGGCTTGTGCTTGTCAACCTGCAACGTATGGGGAGTTTTGCAAGATGAAATATCCGCATTCGGAAATTTTACCACTTTTTTACAAAGTAGTCGAGCGGGTGCAGAGTGTTAAAAATTGTAAATAATAGGGAGGATTTTACAATGTTATTCTATGGAAAGTATGAAAACGGAAAACGTTATATCTGCACATACGATGAGAAAAAATACGGAGTGTCGCGCGTGATATCGGACGACTTGACATTCATTTATCACAACTCTGTTAGTGTAAACCGCGTGTACAAAACAGAGCGGGAAGCAATGGCGGATAGTTGGGGAAAATATAGCAGCAAGCCCGTTATTTTACCGGACGGCACCGAGACAACGCCCGCGCGTTATTTTGGGACGGAAGATATAAACGATGTATTTATTCCTTGGTATGATGTAAAAAGCGAACTTTGGCCGGGTGAGACGGCATAACAAGCCCACTATGCCACGAACACAAGAAGCATATAAACATATGACGCCGCGCTGAAAAGCCCGTAGCAAGGCGCTGAGCGGCTGAGAAATGGAAGGAGTAAAAATAAAATGAAGGCCATTATTACTATTGCAATGCTGATTTCTGCACTGTTTTCTACTAAAGAAAAGAATGCCAATATCTTAAAATATGGAATCTATGCAGATTCAAGCCGTTGTATTGCAATAGAGACCGTAGACAAAGACACGGAGCGCGTTTCCATTCAGACTTCGGGCGGCATGGTCTACGCATTCGATACAGATACTGGAGATTATGAGACAGGAGACGATGTTACTTGTATTTTCTGCGATATGGGGACGCAAGACGTTCACGATGATATGATCGTATCGGCTCGATATGATAGATATGATTTGCTTCCGTAAAGCTAATGGCAATTCTAAAGCCTGTAGCTTGATCGCTATGGGCTTTTTCTTTGTGTCTCTATGTTTCTATAGCTCTAGCATAGTTCGCGCCGTGTAAAGCCGTCAGAGTCTCCAGAAGAGTATTGTACAATATGCACAACCGACACGGGTTTGCATTATACAATCTGCACAAATTCCAACTTTTCAGGCTATTTCTATTTTTTTACAAATCTGGTTAGACGACTCTAACTCTCATATTTTTCCACCACGCTTTACTCAAATGAAGTGAAAAATCGAGGGGTCGAGCGGGCACAAGCATGAGTGCACCTTACAATTTTTCACATTTTTCCCAGTAATATACAGTACATATAATGGCTTGGTGCGAAAAAAATCGACCTGTATTTTTCTCATGTGCGCTTGTGCGGATTAGATCAAACGAATTTTCCCCCAATAATATATGCCTATATACAATCGTGGCGGCGCTGTGCAATCAAACAGGACTGCTCAGGACAGGTGTGACGGCTTCAATTGGCTGTGGACGCATCTTGCCTAAGGTGAGCGCAAACTCGGCTCAAATCGGTACAGGCGGCTCGATATGACTATGGTGTAATCAGTTCTCACAGTTTGCGTGGCTTATATCACATAGATAAATTACAAACTGACAGCCGCACATTATTTTATGATGGAAAAATGTGTGAATGTACACAAATCTCTTACGAAAAATGTGACGATGTGTGTGAATATTCACATGAAAAATGTGAATGATGTTTACTTTGATGCTAATATGTTTATCAATATGTGCATGAAAGTATGGTAATGTTTTTATTTATAGACATAAAGTTGCGTGTTGTTTATAAATATATCTATCTATATCATGCGTATTTCTATCTACATCATTTATGTGTATGATGATGTAGATGTATCTGCATATGAATATGTAAATGTATATGTAGATGGATGTGTTAATGTATCGGTTAACTGATATGTGTATGTGTAGATGGATATGAAAATGATAATGATTGTTGTTATTGTATATGTGTATGTATATAGATATTTATATATGCACGATTTGGAAAATGAAAAATGACTTTCGAGATTGTAAATATCATTTGAAAAATCAAAACTCATTTTTTAAGAATTAAAATATATTTCAAAAATTCTTATCCAAAATTGAAATTTAATGTTGACAATTATCTGGATGTATGGTATAATTGAGGTACAAAATCAAAAAGGAGGATTGCGTATGAGCGCACCAATCATTATAGATTTAACGGGGAAAAGATTTGGTAGATTAACAGTTTTAGAAATGGGGGAATCAAGATATCAACCAAGCGGCAAACAAAGAATATTTTGGAAATGCAAATGCGACTGTGGTAAAATAAAAGAAATAGAAGGGCAATCTTTAAGAGACGGCAAAACAACATCTTGTGGATGTTACAGAAAGGAACATAATCGAGAATCTCAATTAAAAACCAATGCATACGATTTAACCGGAGAATATGGAATTTGTTATTTTAACAATGGCGGGAAATTCATTTTTGATTTAGAGGATTATGACAAAATAAAGGGGTTTACTTGGAGCAGGAGAAATGAAGGATATGCGAGTTCGATGAAAAGAATTGACGGAAAGCTAAGAATTTACAATGCTTATAGATTAATAATGAATGTGGAAGATCCAAAACTAGAAGTAGATCACATCAATGGCGACAAATGGGATAATCGAAAATGCAATTTAAGAATTGTTACTCATGCAAATAATATGAAGAATAGAAAATTGAGTAGTAGAAACAAAAGTGGCTACACTGGTGTAAGACAAATAAAAAATGGTAATTGGACGGCATCTATTCGTTGTAACGGAAATGATATTTGGCTTGGATCATATAAAACAAAAGAAGAAGCCATAGCGGCCAGAAAAGAAGCCGAAGAAAAATATTTTGGCGAGTTTGCACATAAAAATTAAAATTAGGAAAAGAGGTAAATTAAAATGAAGCGCACAACTAGATATGCTATTGAAGGAATTGGACTTGCCTTATTTGGATTGGCTGGATGTATGGGTGTTATCCTGAGTCCATTCGAATCGAGCCACAACGTGCAATCTGTACAGTATACAATTAAAACCGAGCCGATTGAGGAATCAAAATTTGAATCTGTTGAGCCGCAGTACATCTACGTCGAGCCGAAGATTGTAGAACAGGAATCTGAAATTGATAAACTTGAGATTGAATATTATGTCTCTCCTATCAATTTGACAGAGGATGATCGTTGGTTTATTGAATCTGTAATGGCTGGTGAATGTGCTAATGAGCCGTATGAAGGCAAGCTGGCTGTTGCTCAGTGCTATTTTGATGCAATGGTAAAGGATGTCTTGACGGCTCGTGAAGTTAAAGAGGTCTACCAGTACGCCGGTTGGAATCCGGATTTAGACAAGCAGGATCGAAAAATGTATATTGAAGTCATGGATGCCGTGCATGATATTTTCGATGTTGGGAAGTTCGTGACCGAAAAGCCGATTCTGTTTTTCTATGCCCCATCTTTATGCGATAGTCCATGGCATGAATCGCAGAACTATGCGATGACGATTGGTGGTCATAAGTTCTTTTATCTTACAGAAGATGAAAATGCAGAATGGGCAAATATCCTCTTGACAAATGTAAATGAATATGGTATAATTGAGCCGTAGGTGATGCTAATGTATGTACTCTATAATAATAAATACTATCTCATGCACAATGCTATAGGGCAATGGATTCCAACGTCTGAATTATTTGAATCCTTCCAATTCAATAATAAAACCAAAGCCGATAATGCGCTTGCTAATCTGCCAAAGCAAATGCGCAATCTGGGCTATTTTGTGCAACAGATTGATGCACCATCTAAACCCGTCGATTTCGACCAGTTTAACAATTCAAATTTGGTTGATTATGATTCAGCATTGGTGCAAATTGGCTCGTTCTGTGACCTGCACGACCAGCTTGTAGCAAGGGTGACATGGGTTGAATATAAGTTGCAAGAGGTAGAAAATAAAATTCAAGATGTGCTTCATGCTATTGAGTTCAATTCATACAATGCTAGAGATGGATATAAAATATATAAGCTGCTACATGATTTACGGCTCGAACGGCGCAAATATAAAGACGAGCAAATTATAGCTGATGTTATGAAAAGCGGCTTTGTCAATTCAAATTGGGAATTGGTTAGAAGTAGAGTGGATGATCTGAAAGATAGACAATATCATGTTAGAGAAATGGAGGAGCTGTTTAAGCAATGAAAACAACGTTGAATGATGTAATTGATTTTTGTCTTTACATGATTGATAAAATTACGGAGATTAGAGACAATACAACAGATGAAATTGTAAGAATTAAAGCCCAAACAAAAATAAATACATATACAACTATACTTCAGTATATCTTGGACGATGAGGAGGATGAAGTTGATGATTGATGTATTATGGAATATTGTTAGTTATATTGGGCTTGTCGCACTTTTATTAGCAATTATTGGCACTTGTATTCTTTTGGTTTGTGGCATAATCAGCATTGTTAAACAGACGAAGGAGGAGTTGTTCAAATGATTGAAACAACAATTTATAAATGTGAATATTGCGGCACAGAATTTGATGATGAGTATGAGGCACATTGTCATGAGTGGGTATGCAGATATAAGGATATTAGCAAGCAAGATGGTAGCCGTCTAAAATTTTATAAAGAAGATGGCTCAGAAATCAAATTTGACAATGCGTCTTTTGTGTGGGACGATCTTGATAATGTTGTAGCGTTTACTGTTAATCACGAATGTGACATCCAGTTTGTAGTTGATTTCTTTGAATGGCATGGTTATGAGAATCCATTCAGACAGATAGAAGTCAAGGATTACGAGCATATGTATATTGATGACGTGTGGAAGTTGATTGGCTTGTGGTGGTTTGATCCAGATCTACGTTGGGGTGAATGGGTGCGTGTAGATGACCAGATTAAAAGATGGACAGATATTAAAAATAAATTCGAAAATAATGCTTGACAAATTCAATTCTATATGGTATAATCTAATTATCAAATGAACGGAGATGATAAGATATGGGATTAGATATTAGAATTAGCCGCGTCAAGCCAATTTGTTGTCCACATTGCGGCGAACTGGTTACATATCGAGCCGTTGATACAGTCGATGGTGGTGGCTCAAGTTGGTATGAATTTCTTGAATCCATTGGATATTATAAGCCATATGTCAAAGGACAACCATATTCACAGTCTATGTATGGTAAGGATTTAATGTTGGACAATGAGCAGGTCGGTGAGTTGTTCAAATTTGTAAATCATCATGATTTTGATGGTATATGTCAAATGGATAGCGTATCGCGTCTGATAAAATCGGCTCGTATCGATGGCGATAAAATTGTAATCAATGCAGATTGGTGATGAAATTCCATTTCTCAATGGCTGGACTTGTGAAAAATTTATTGAAATGAATAAAATTTGTTCTTGACAAAATGACTAAATTATGATATAATTTGAGGTGCAATATGAGCTTGGTATATAAAGGGTACTGCGATTGTGCGTTATGTGGTAAGCCGATTAAGATGAAAAGAAAGATTGTTGAGCGGCATCATGGATATATGGAAGTATATGAAGAAATCGAATGGGAACCAGATGAACCGGCTGGACTTGTTTATGATTGGGTTTGCGCCGAATGTTATAGCCATCTAGATAGATCTGTACTAAGCTATCTTAAAGCAAGCTTCAAAAAGAAAATTGATAACTCAAATGAAGCAAAAGAGAGATATTATCAAGAATATTTGAAAAAATGTAAAGAAGTAGATGATAAAAAACAGAAAGATGATGAAATTTTGTCATACTTAATGAGTGTAAATTCTATTACTAAAATTAAACCAGAGATGGTTGGTTATGGATATGAAAATGCCGTGCTTGATGAGGCATTAAAAAAGTTGAAAAATAATTCTTGACAAATATCAAATCATATGGTATAATACAGATGTGGTTGAGAGGTTGGGCAATCTCAATTACAGTTCTTCATTGCGAACCTCCTAGAATATAGTCCTGAGCATGACGATAAAAGGCTCAATAAAAATGGCGGTGTCGGTTAATGGTAAGCCAGCTGGCCTATACCCAGTTTAGCCCTAGATTGGGGCAAAATCAGAGTTCGACCCTCTGCGCCGCTACCATGAATTAAATTTTGAAAAGGAGATATAAATTATGTTTACCATGAACGTCTATAACAATCAGGGTGATTGCGTCACCATTCGCGAATATGCTGAGGACAGATATGAGCTTGATGCACCGGGTTGTCCTGAGATCATGGGCTTCTCTGGCGATTGGGATGCTGTCATGCATGAAACTGGTAGATATGGATATATCTTTTCGTGAGGTGATAATATGGAAAAATCTCCGCTAAAAGCCATCCGCCAGCATTGCTTGGAATGTTGCTGTGGCTCAACTTATGAAGTAAAGAATTGCACCATCCATGGTTGCAATCTATATCCATTTCGCCTAGGGAGCAATCCATTTCGTACCCGCTCAATGACCGATGAACAAAAGCAAGCTGCGGCAGAACGGCTCAAATCAGCTCGTCTGGCAAAGAAATCATTGACTAATAATGAAGAATTTTCAGATTAGTTGATTAAGTAGGGTAAGTTGTAGGGTTAGATGTTTGGGAAAATTTATTGATTATTAGTGTATGATTATTCTGTTATCTTATTTAGGTTCATTTGCGGCTGGCGTTGCAGTGGGGATGCTGATTGCAAAAATAATGCTTGACAAATAAAATCAAATATGGTATAATTGAGAATGTAAAGATGATGGTGCTACGAAGCTTAAAGGGCGCCTTACAAGGTTGTAGAACTTGTTGGCAATGAGACTACTTGAGGAATAGCAGCTGTAGTAAATGGAGTTAGATGAACAGCCATCATTATATAGGGAACGTGCGTGAGACAAATGAGATAAGCATGAATGGCGTAATTGCTAAGTAATGATAAGTAGGGCGCACCAGTCAATCTGTTCGGCATAATGAAAGGGATTGGGATTGGAGCTAGTGTATGGAGCCAGCTAGGGTAAAGAAACGGCTCGAACTCGGTGATACAGCGGCGGGAATGTCTGAAGTACAAAGGCAAATACTGTATCAATATAATATCCGACCGGATTTGAAGATAACCGTCAAATCTATATCACGCCTGTGAAGCGGGTCTGCGCAGAGTTTGAGAAGCGGCAGATAGCTTATAGAGAATTGGGGTTGCTCCTGAGCGTGTTCCGTTAGCATGATAAAACATAACGGCAAAGATGATATAAGGATATTACATACATATGAAATGTTGGCTTAGAAGCAGCCATCATCTAAGGAGTAAATCGTGGCAATGGTGACAGTTAAATCAGAGGAAGCCTGATCGCGAGTCACTAACAGTGAATGAACATAGTGCTTTGCACAAGAACAAATCGGTCGCACCGTCCAGAAATGGTAGTTCGATATTCACTTGTTCCCAAGAGTAGTTAGCGACTACTGGCACACAAATTTGTCTTGCTAAGCATTATGTTGTGTGTTGGGATATGCCTTAGCAACATGGATTTTTTGGCGTAATAGCACATCATATGTAAACATCATTCACGAGCCGATGCTAGAAATAGCTATGAGGTAGGAAGTCGGCTTGAAATTGAAATATCTGCGTGTGATGAAATTGCTAAACATACCGCACTCAAAATGCGGCGGCGTAAGCCTTGTCGGTTGGAGTCCGACCACGCAGACCATAAATAAATATGGGTAGCGTTAGAGTAATTAACTAGCGAGATAACAATGCTCCTTCATTGAGCCATATTTATAATAACATTTAAGGAGAAGTGTATGATGAGTTATCAAAGAAAACCAATAGCAATCAAAGGGTACGAATGTTATGAATGTGATACGGACGGAGTTGTTTATAGTAAAACTGGTAAACCATTAAAATTTTCTATAAATCATCGTGGGTATTGCATAATCGGGTTATGTATGAATGGTATTCCAAAATATATGTCGGTTCATAGTGTAATAGCAAAAACTTTTGTCCTAAATCCAGACCCAACAAACAAAGATTAAGTAAACCATATTAATGGAGTAAAAACAGACAATCGAGCAGAAAATCTTGAATGGGTCACTCCTAAAGAAAACACAGCTCACGCAAGAAACGTTTTAGGATATTGCAACACTGGGAAATATAATACAAAAGCCAAGAGAGTTGTCGGGTATGACAAGAAAACAAACGAAAAAATCTATGAATTTGACTCTCTTGCAGATGCTGCTAGGTATTTTTCACCAGATAATGATAACAGAGCAAGGCATATTCAAAATCTCATATCGTTAGTAACTATGCAAAAGAATGGTAAAAAAAGTTATCATGGATGTAGATGGGAATATATTGATTAAATAACTTTACAATGCTTCTAATGGGTTGACGCTTAAAGCCCATTACCAGTAGTTATGGTTTGTTGACCATTGTTTGGATTACTAGCCAATCGATGCCTAGGGTCGATAAAAACAAATCAATGGCGGTTCTAGTAGGTTGAGCCTAAAGCCTACTACCATATGGATGCGTAAGTTAATTGGTAAACTCACAGTGTTTGTTCGTCTGAATGCAAGTTCGACTCTTGCCGCTTCCATTTTATTAACGTCTATCATGCCTCTACTAGCATTGTAAGCACACTTGATAGACGTCTGGAGGAAAAGCTGAAAATCCTAGCTTTGTAAGACCGTCCTCAAGATTTGGTCACTGCGGATAGTCTAGTTTATAGGTTGTAATGCTAGTTGCCGAATAGTTGATGATTGACCACCTGAGGCTATGAGGCAACGTCTTAAATCCTCATTGAGTGCGCATTATATGGGGTGTTTGTCGGCTAACAAAAAAACCGGACAAAGAGCGATATTCGGCACAGGCTCATAGCGTGGTGATAGCCTATTCCGCGCGATACATCAAAAATCGTCATTAAGTCCGAGGATAAATGACGTGTCGAGCTGGTAGACGAGTGCCAGACAAAGAGAGAGTAAAATGGTTAAAGTCTCATAGCGCCGTGACGAAACCAATTCGGCGCAATTCTATATATCGGGTGTAGCTCAGTCGGCAGAGCTTTACAGCGTGAAGGGATATTGCTGTTGAATGCCCTTGGTCGTTGGTTCGAGTCCAACCACCCGGTTTATCAAGTCAATATGCGCATGAACATTGCGACTTGTTTTAATAAAATTTTATTAGAAATTGAAAGGAAATTAAAAGGAATTTATGACCAAGAAGGAACTAATCAAGTTTGTAGCAGATAGCACAGAGAATACAGTCAAGGACACAACTGAGATCGTAGATACGTTCATTGACTATATTAGACATAGCCTAGTTCAGCATGAAGATGTGGTGATTCACGGCTTTGGTAAGTTCACAACTAAGCTGCGTGATGCGAGAACGGCTCGTAATCCGCAGACTGGTGAAACCATTGAAGTTCCTGCCAAGTATGCTCTGACGTTCAAGCCGACAAGCACACTAAAGGCAGAAATCAATGAGTAAATAATCCTCCTGTTAAAAATCCCTATGGTCGAAAGATTGTAGGGATTTTTCTAAAAGAAAGAGGTGATGAGATGTACGTAACAAAAAATGAGCCGACCGTGCAATTCTATAACGGTGAGAAATTGATAACGGTCGATGGTAATTTCTTAACCGCTGAATGGAGACCACAAATCTCAGATAAAGCCGATATTACACCCGTATTATTTGACGCATGGTATGATGCTGTTGAAGATAAATTGACGTTAACATCCGAAGATGGCTCTGCTATAGCTACTATCTATCATCCGGTTTTTACTGGTGAAACACAAGATAAATTTAAGTGTAGAATGGAGTTAATCCCTGAAAATAACTCTTGACAAATCGTTGCTATGGTGCTATACTTAAATCATCAAATGAGACAGGGAGCTGAATATTATGAATGAACTGTTTGTTATGAGCCTCAAGGCAAAGCATCGTAGCGAAGGCACTATTCGTGAATATACCAAGGCGATTGAGAATTGCATGGAATATGTCAATAAGCCTGAAGCTGAAATCAAGCCGATTGATCTTGAATTGTGGCAGTCCAGCATGAGCCATCTTAGCTCTGCATCTGTTGCTCAGAGAACATCGGCAGTTCGGGAATATTTCAAGTTCCTGTATCGCAACGAGTTCATCAGCCGCAATCCGGCTGAGATGCTTGAAGCGCCGCAGATTAAGAATCGTGAGCAGTCAGCTCTTAATGGTGAACAGGTCAGGGCAATGGTCAATGCGGCAACCAATGAGCGCAATAAGGCAATTATTATGATGCTTGCGCAGACCGGCTTGCGTATCCATGAGCTTGCTAACATCACGCTTGAGCAGTATGAATCTCGTAGTAATAATGTACTGGTCATTCGTGGTAAGGGTGATAAGGATAGATTGGTTGGGCTGGCTGATGAAACGATTAAGCTGATTGATAGCTATATTGCCAATGAGCGTAAGGGCGGCTGTGAATATCTGTTCGTAGGCAATCGTGGTAATAAAATGAATGGCAAAAATACCAGTGCTATGCTCAAGGTATGTGCTAGAAAAGCTAGTATTGAGAATTGGGAAGAATTGCATATTAGCAATCATACGATGCGCCGAACATTTGCTACTATGATGTCTGAGGCCGATGTGCCTATTGAGGTTATTAGCAAGGCAATGGGACATAGCTCCGTGGCTATTACAGCAAATAGATATATCAAGCGTACTGAACAGAGAGCTGTAAATGCAATGAGCGTTGTTAATTTTTAATTGATGAGGAATTGATATGGCGCAGTATAAATATGAAGTTCGTGGCTATTACTTTGAAAAAGAAAGCGGAACAGATATGAAAGTGGATTTCGTGTGTTTTACGCCACCATGTCCTAATTCTTATACAGCTAAGTTGTACGTCACGGGTAAGTTAAAAGAGTATCAAATTTTTGTTTGGAGTGCAACAAGAGTGATTGAGTAAAGAGGAGGATATAAATAATGATGTGGGACGATGTATTTAATAGTCTCTGGGATGAAATTATGAAAGAAAGGATGAATAAAGACATGAAACTAGAATACAAATTCTATGAAAAGAATCTAGCACCTAAGTGGCTAGAGGGCGATTATGACCTGCACATTGAGGGCAATCGCATGACAATGACGAGTAATGACGGCAAGAAGGTCGAGGCTCGTTGTCATCCAGACGACGATTGGCGGCTACAGGTTGGCATTGATGAACTGAAGGAAAGAATGGCTGAAGCAAAGAAGCCAAGAGAAATTAAGGTTGGGGATATTGTCAAGATAAAGACGAGCCAGCAATGCAACACTATGGATACAATGAGCTTTTTCAAAGAAAACAATATCCCCGTAGAGCATATTGTTTGTGTTGTTCAGTCCAGTTCTGGTATGGGGTGTCCGTCTATCTATAATAAATATCAAGTTTTGTATGTTGGGAATTTGTCCGCTAAGAGTGACAAGAAGTGTGCTTTGATTAAAAGTAATATCACAACGCATGAGTATGTTGTTGACTACGATAACATGGAGCTAGTAGAATGACCGATATGCACGATGAAGTTGTAGAGGCTGTTCTTGGCTATTATGATAGCAATCAAGACATTACAGTAGATTGCCTATTATATCTAGCATCACTCAAGGATGTACGCCTAGCATTTGCGGCAACTAGAGAATTAGAGGCGATGGAGAGATGTCCTGAATGTGGCTCTAAGCTAGAATCATACACTCATCTGATTTATCATCCAGAGGTAGATGAGCCACCATATTACGAGCCAGTGACAGAAATATATTGTCCAAGGTGCGACATTAGAGTAGGAGGGAATTATGTCTGACGATAAGCTGAAAGAAATTATTGCTGAGAGCATTGAAGAAAAGCTGAAAGAGCATTTTAATCGTGGGTTAATGACGGGATGGGATGCTTGTATTTATGAAATTAGCAAGCAGATTGCCCCGCTAACATCGGCTAAGGCGATTAAAGACCTAATCAAAGCCAAGGTTGGCGAGGCTGATAGCAGGATGGAGAAAATGAAAGAAATGTCTACACCTGTAGACAATGAGGATGAGGCTGATAATGGATGATGGTCTGATTCTGTTTATCTTTCTCATTCTATGGATTCTTGTATTATTTTATGAAGTAAAGGATAATCGCCTATGAATAAAGTCCACCTAACGCCGCTATGGATTGCAGGAGGGGCAGTCCTGTTTGTAAGCTCGCTGTTGCCTCTGTGCGGCTCGATTGTGGATTTGGTACAGTCAGTTATCAATGTTAAGATTAACCGCATGTCGATGGAACTAGAGCTTGACAAAGCAGAGCATGAAGCTGCTGCTGAAAAAATTCAACCTAGCCCTGCTATTACTCAAGCTATTGGGTTTAGCTTACCGCCTGAGCCTGAATATGAGGAGGAATATGAATGAGCCGTAGACCTAAGCATATCTATGAAATTCCTTGTATGCGTTGTGATTATCAGCCAAATTGTGACCGATATGTAAAAATCGACCCACGCATGACGGCACAGAGAGATAAAATGTGGAATGATGCAGATTTGAATTGTATGGATTGTGTGCTGAGAAATGTTCTAAAGATGAGGAAGGAGTCGGTTAGTTGAGTTTTAGCAAAAAGATTCGCGAAGTGGTATATAAAAAATATAATGGACGTTGTGCTTATTGTGGTAGACGAATTGATATTAAAGATATGCAAGTAGATCATTTTCGCCCATTGAGAGCATGGAATGAAGATGAGTGTGGTTCTAACGATTTGTCTAATCTAATGCCAGCTTGTCGAACTTGTAATCATTATAAACGCGCTCACGATTTAGATACATTTAGACGTTACATTGAAGAAATACCTAAAAAGCTAATGCAAAATTATATCTATAAGGTAGGATTGATATATGATCAAATAAACGATACTCCACATCCTGTTAGATTCTATTTTGAAGGAGTGAAAGATATTTCTAATGGAATGGATTGAAAAACTTGTATGGCATGAGGTCGTGACCAGGCCACCAACTGAGGAAGAAATTGAAGAATTTGCTGAACGGGGTTTAGCCGAGCATGAATATCCTCTTTATATGTTTAGCTGTGAATTGCCAGACGATAATAGAGAGATTTTAGTGTTGGGTAAAAATGGTGATGTATCGCAAGATACTTGTATGCTAGATGGATATGCTGGATATAACTTATATTATCTTGATAATTATGGCGATTGGGATGATGTTGTAGCATGGGCATATTTGCCTACTGGTAAAAAGGATGAGGAGGCGGCTAATGCCAGCTAAATCATCTGGCACATCCAAGCCATATCTGCATTTCATTGGTGGCAATGCCGCATCTGTAACTGGATCATGCACGATTGTTAGATTTGACAATATTAAATTAGCTGTTGATATGGGTCTAATCCAGACCAATAATCTAGTGGCTGATTATCGCGCTAATCGTGACCAGATGAAGAAAATTAAGCCAAAGACGGTGCATGGCGTTATTATTACTCATCTACACGCCGATCATTGCCTTGGATTGCTTGCCGCTGCTGCTATTGGGATGCAAGCATATATCTATATCCCTCAAGGCTCAATCCCTATTCTCAAGATAATGATGGATGATTGCATTAAAATCATGACGCAGGATAGCCTAAAGATGCAGAATAAGCATGGTATCAAAGCGCCGCCATTGGCTACTGAGGCTGATATTGATAAGGTAATGCAATGGCTTGTCGAAGTGCCGTTTGACGTTCCTACGACTATTGTAGGCGGTGCAAAGCTGACATATTATCATGCCGGTCATATTGTTCATTCGGCTCAAGCTGTATTAGAAATTAAACAAGGTTATAGCATCAAGCGAATCGGCTTTACGGGTGATTTCAATACAGAAGCTAAGAGCGTATCTGTGCCAACAATCGAGCCATTGCCAAGATGTAACGTGGTAGTTGGTGAATGTACTTATAGCGACCCGACTAGATGCTATAGTATGAAGAAAGACCGTTGGCATGATGAGCAGATTATCAATGCTGCAATATACCAATATAATCGTATCTTGATGCCAGCTTTTAGCTTACAGCGCGTAGAGGATATTCTTGATGTGCTATGGCGTACACGAGCCACAGAGCGTAAGATTGACGGACACATGATTCTTGTTTATCTTGATTCACCGCTTGCCTGTCGTATCTATAGAGCATGGTCAGAGCAACTAGATTATGAAGATAAGCTCAACTTGCGACTAATTGAATCATGGGAAGAAAGCCAAGCTATTCAGCAATCAAATGAACGAGCCATTATAGTAGCTAGTAGCGGTATGCTCAATGCTGGACGGGCTTTGGCGCATCTCAAATATATCCTGCCCAATAGCCGAAATGCCGTTCTGTTCTCTGGTTATGCGAGTCCTAATACGCTTGCATATGAAATTAAGCATGGAGCAAAAGAAATCATGCTCGATGGTGAGCTGATTCAAAACAATGCTCAGATATATTGTTTAAACACATTTTCATCTCATGCTAATTATAACCAGTTAATGCAATATTACCAGAATATAGATTATGATAAGCTATGCTTAGTACATAGTGAATTTTCAAGTAAAGTAGAATTTGCTAATGCTCTACAAGATGAACTAATCAAACAAGGTAAATCAAGTAGGGTTGTATGTACCCAACAGGATCAGAGGATATTTATATGAATGATGAAGAAATTAGAATCGTCAAATCTCTACAAGATGGTGGAACATACATTGTTAGATTCAAAGACGGTGTAAGGCGTAAAGATGCCGAAGCGTGGATGAAGTTTTTACGTCTTACTCTGCTTGAACGAAATATTAAGTTGATTCCTGAGTTCCCGTATTTCTTTGAAATTGTTGGTGAATCAATAGAAAAAATTAAATAAACCCCCTTGACAACCGCTCCAATCTATGATATAATCCAAGTATCAAATGAAAGGAGCGGTTGCTATTATGAAATTTTGTTTAAATATCACGTCAATAGGTTGTCCGTCTTATGCAGATGCAATTAAAAAATATCCTTGTCTTGGTGATGAAAAGTATAAGATGTACATGACGCGAGTATGGAACGAGGATAAAAGCATTGCAAGGTATATTACATATATTGATATTTCATCTATGGCTCGGTTAAAAGAATTGATTGACGAAACTGGATATGAAGTTATAATTGCGCCGCCATGCGAGTGGCGCGACAAGAAGCATTATGAACTTGAAATTTATGATGATTATAGAGAATAAATAATTATGGATGAAAAATTCAAACTACCAATTCTTACAGAAGAACAATTTAAAGATTTATGGAATAGATTGCATAACTATAAATGGTTTAATGATATGATAGATAATATCATGCCTAAACCATCACATGATTTTGATCATGATAATAGACTAGTAGATTTTAGAACTGATAAAAAGGCGAGAGGTAAATAATTATGACCACTGAAAAACTGTATGATACTATCAAAGGGTGGCGCGACTCCTGTGATACTGCCGGATTGTATCTAGTTGCCAAGGATATGGATACCACACTGAAGCAGCTTGAATTTGATCTGCTGCTTCAGCAATCCAAGAAATCCGGCACAAAGTCGATTGTGACTGCGGCGAATAGGATTATTAAGAACGCTGAATCAACCGGTAAAGATGTATTAGTTGGTATGTTCGAGAACAAGGATAAATATGGCGAAATAAAATATTGTGTATGTGATGGCTTTGTAGCTATTAGATTCAATGAAAAGCCGCTCCTGCCTGAGATTGATGAAAAATATTATGGACAGGAAATGCAGCTTGAACAGATTGTTAAGCCGATGGATGGCTCTAAGGAAATTACTCTACCTGATATTAGCGAACTCAAAGTCTATATTAAGACGCATAAAATCAAGGAAAAGAATAATTCTAAGAAAGTAGCTGATTATCTACTTAATGAGGGATTGAATCTTTGGGTCAATCCGCAGTATTTGCTTAATGTTATGGAATGTCTGCCTGATTGTAAGGCGTATGCGGCAAATAGAATCAGCCCGATTTATCTCAAGGCTGAAAATGGTGATGGCGTGGTTATGCCGGTGAATCATAAATAAGGAGGAATAGATATGTCTTGGAAATATCGACCGCATAGAGGCACGCTTAAAGAATCAATGAAAGAATGCCGTGAATTTGGCTCATTAGCAGACGTGTTTGAATGTGTTGCAAGAGATTGGGGCATTCACAAGTTCGATCTAAGCATCAAATATATATGCGACGATAATCGTATTGGATGGTGTCCGACATATTATATTTGCGCTGATACATTTGATGGCAAAACATATAACGAAATACCACAATGTATTGGGATGTGTACAGAAGTAGAATAAGGAGGAATAAAAAGATGCAATACAAAATTGGAGATATCATCAAGTTCAAAAATGAAGCAGGTGTATTTCAGGTTGAGATTAAGAACGAGATTCCAACAACAGATGCTATTCGAGGATTTGCTGATGATATGGTTTTTGAAGGCAAAATGCGACTTGAAGTACACCACAGAGACTATGGTGAATATATTATTACCATGACAAGCCGTGAGGAATCCAACGATATGGGCAAAATCATTGTATGTTGGCTTGATACTTGTAATGATGAGGTTGAATATTATCTTGGGCAGATTGTTCAGTATGAAGAAAAAGAAGATGTATTTGAGTTGATGAAGTGATGAACTATAAACTAATGTTTTATGACTTTGAGGTGTTTAGATACGATTGGCTAGTTGTGTTAATCGACTATACCTCAAAGCGTAAATGTGTCATACATAATGACGTAGAGCGATTAAGACAAGTATATGAAAAATGTAATAAGCTAGGCTATATATGGGTTGGCTATAATTCAAGAAACTATGATGCGCCATTGCTTAAATCACTATTGTGTGGCAAAAACGCATATGAAGTTAACGACGCTTTAATCAACAGAGGATTAAAAGAGCATCAAATTTTAACCAAAGAACAAAAAGAGCAGTATCCTTTGCTTAATTTTGATATCAGTGACAAATTCCATAGCCTCAAGCAATTTGAGGGTTTTATGGGTCAGCAAATCAAAGAGTCTGATATTGATTTTAATATTGACCATCCGTTAACTAGAGATGAGCTTGAGCAGACAATATATTACTGTACTCATGACGTTGAACAAACCATTGAAGTGTTCGACGCAAAGCATGAGGAATTTGATAGTCAGGCATCATTGATTGAAGCGTTCAATTTGCCTCTTGAGGACTTCAATAGAACTAAGGCGCAGCTTGTCGCTAAGATTCTAGGTGCTGTCAAGCAAAAGCACGATGATGAATTTGATATTATTTATCCTAACACATTGATTCTAGATAAATATAGATATGTACTGGAATGGTTTCAAGACCCAAAGAATCATAGAGTAGATAAATCGCTATATACCACAATAGCCGGTATTCCACACGTTATTGGATGGGGCGGCATACATGGGTGCATTGATAATTTCCAATACAAAGGCAAGATTCTATGTGCTGATGTGGCGTCTCTATATCCATCCATTATGATTGAGTATGGCTTGCTCAGTCGTAATGTCAAAGACCCTGAGTTGTACAGACAGATTAGAGATACGCGACTAAAGCTAAAGAAAGAAAAGAATCCAATGCAAAAGCCATATAAGATCGTTCTCAATTCGACTTATGGCGCTTCTGGTGATGAACACAATCCACTCTATGACCCAAGAATGTGCCGGTGCGTTTGCGTGACAGGTCAGTTATTGTTGCTTGACCTAATTGAGAAAATCGAGTCATACTGTAAATTGATTCAGTCTAATACAGATGGTGTATATGTCTATTTTGAGGATGAAGCAAACGAGCCGATTGTTGAGCAAGTTATGCACGATTGGGAAAAGCGAGTGCGGCTATCTCTTGAATTTGATTATGCTTCAGCTATCTGGCAAAAAGATGTAAACAACTATATCTTAGTTGAAGAAGATGGCCCGAAAAGCAAAGGTGCGTATGTGAAGAAATTGAGCAAAGTTGATTACGACTTGCCTATTCTTAACAAAGCCCTCAATTCTTATTTCATTTCAGGTACGCCTATTGAAGATACAATCAACGACTGCAATGACCTGATTGAATTTCAGAAGATCATCAAAATAGGAGGCTCATATGTTCATTCCATGCACGGTGATACAGTTCTAAGAGAGCGCGTCTTACGTGTATTCGCCTCAACAAGAGAATCGGATGCAGGTGTGTTCAAGGTAAAAGATGGCGGCAATCCTGAAAAGATGGCTGGCACGGCTGACAGGTGCTTTATCTATAATGAGAACGTCATAGGCGTAAAAGTACCAGATTATCTTGATAAGCAATATTATATTGATGAAGCCAATAAGCGGCTTAACGATTTCTTAACAGGTAGAGGGCAATCTAAGGTCAAGAACGAAATCAAGGGTGTAGATAATGAAATCAAGAATGAGATAGAATTGATTGGTAAAGAAAAGCCATATCCATCATTTCTTGATTTGCTTGATGATCTGCCCAATCTGAAATGCGGCTATTCACAGCTTGATAAATTGATTAAACTGGGTTATCTTGATTGCTATGGTTCTGCGAAAGCATTGCTAATCGGTATTGATGTATATAAAAATTTTTCAAAATGTAAGACAATTAAGCTTGACAAATGGGCTGAAATGGGTTATAATGTAGATATGCTTGTGCCCCATGCTGGTAAGCTAACAGAGAAAACAGCTAGTCGGCTTGATAATCGCAGTATTATCTTATCAATCCTACGCTCAATGAAAATGCCCAAGACTACCATTGTTGATAAGCTGAAATGGCAGATTGAGTTATTAGGGTACGTGGATGGCAGTGACCCCAATTCAGACCCTAATGATTGGCTAGTGCTAGATGTCAAGACAACAGGATATGGTACGGTTTATTGTACACTATATAATCTATGCTATGGCGCAGAACGCACCTATAGAGCTAATAAGAAATTCTGGGCGAATCATCAATTATTAAAGGGTGATGTAGCAAGGGTGGTATTGCAAGAAAAAAATAAAATGAAAAAGGATGAAAATGGTGAATGGGTAACATTATTGGAAACGTATCAGGAGATGAAAGTATGGAAGAATCTGTAGATTTTTATGAGCGATATAGTAGCTTATATAATAATATCAAAGGTGTTCTTAATGCCGACGACAATATAGTAAAATTGCTACTGCTTTATTTCCCAGATAAGACAGTGGATTATTTATCTAAGTTCTGGTTGGATATAAGGGATGGCGTTGTTAATGATTATAAAATTTGCTGCGATAGGGCTATGGGCGTAAAGGAGGATTAAAGGTTAGAAGAAGCATGAAGAAATGTAAAGGATTCTGTGCAAATGAATGTGTGACCGGTCATTGCCCGATTGCGCTTGATAGTCAATACGATTGATATAGTGATATGGGATATGATGTGCCAAAGAATTGCAAAGAATGTTGTTACAATACGTTTAATTGTGAAGATTGTATCTTCCAAGAATCAAAATATTGTGTAAAATTAGAAGATGTGGTATGAAAGATATATTTCCAGTTACAATCGATATAAGAAGAAACCCGTATTTTTTCGCCAAGATTGATTGGCTGTTGTGGCGGTTGTTTAAGCGTAAACCAAAGCGCCCATGCGGCAGACGGAGAAAAGAAAGATATTTATGTTGTTGTCAGCCTCTTGATAATGATAGAGTATATTTATATGATGATGGCAAAAAGGCAATTTGCAAATGTTGTGGGTCATGTAGAATAATGTCAAATCATCCGTTAGACGAAAAAGATGTGTTTGGAACGCAGTGGTAGTGAAGGAGGATTAAAATAATGGATGCTGTTGATTTTATTAAAACTCGTGCAAGAATGTGTAGCGCGTATGAGAATTGTGGAGCTTGTAGTTTGTGCGATTTCTGCGCACAGGATTATAGTGAACAAGTTACATATCAAGTCGCAGAACAAGCTATTGCAAATGTAGAGCAATGGGCAAAAGAACATCCTGTAAAAACAAGGCAGAGTGAATTTTTGAAGATGTGGCCTGATGCTGAGATTGGCGATGACAAATTGCCAAATGTCGCACCATGCCAGTTGGATGTTAAGTTGATTCATAGCGAATTTCCGGAAGATTGCGAGAGTAGAGGATTATGTGTTGAATGTCGCCGTGATTTTTGGCTAAAAGAAATTGAATGAGGTGAATTAAATGCAAACATATAATAAGATTGAAACTGTGTTCAATCGCGATACAGAAGGCACGAAGCGACTGATTATTGATTCTTATCGAAATGAAACGGTTAAATATCTAAAAGATAATATTTGGCAATTTACAGAAAAGATTAACGGAACGAATATTCGCGTTCATTGGGATGGACATAATGTAGAATTTGGCGGCAGAACAGATAAAGCACAGATTCCAAATCATCTACTTACCAAGCTGAAGGAGCTGTTTGGGACGCTTGAAGCCGAGGAGCTATTTGAACAGACGTTTGGCGAAAAGGACGTTATTCTATTCGGAGAAGGATATGGCGCAAAGATTCAGAATGGCGGCGAATATCGTTCTGATGTTAGCTTTATCCTATTTGATGTGATGATTAACGGTAACTATCAAAGCCGTGAATGGGTAGAACAGACCGCTAAAATGTTTGGCATTGACATTGTTCCCATTGTTCTTGAAGGAACAATTCTAGATGGAATTGATTATGTAATGTCTCATCCTCATAGCACTATTGGAAACGCTATGATGGAGGGCGTAGTTGGTAGACCTAAGGTTGAGCTAAATGACAGATGTGGCAATCGTGTGGTTGTTAAAATTAAATGGGATGATTTTAGATACTTTGTTAAGGAGGATTAAATAGGTAAATGGGTGTAGCAGTTCTTATTTTAGGTGAAAGTGGGTCTGGAAAGTCAGCGTCGCTTAGAAATTTCAAGCAAGAGGATGTTGGTATTCTGAATGTAGCATCTAAGCCGTTACCGTTCAGAAATGTAAATAAGCTACAGAGTATGAATAAGGCAACATATGCCAGCATCAAAGGCGCGGTGTGTAGTGGTAAGAAGCTAAGTTGGGTCGTAGATGATGCTCAGTATCTTATGGCATTTGAGAGCTTTGACAAAGTAAATGAAGTCGGGTATGGCAAGTTTACCACGATGGCTAAGAACTACGAGGATATGTTGCGCGTCGTTCAGGAAGATACAAGTCCCGATACGATTGTATATATCATGCAGCATATTGATACTGATGAAAATGGCAAGGTAAAGGCTAAGACGCTTGGCAAGATGCTAGACCAGCAGCTTACTGTAGAGGGGCTGTTTAGCATTGTCCTGCTATGTAAAGCAGATGAACGCAAACATTATTTCATCACGCAGTCTGACGGATCGAATCCGTGCAAGTCGCCAATGGGTATGTTTGATTCTCTTGAGATTGACAATGACCTAAAGATGGTTGATGATACAATCAGAGAATATTATGGACTAAAGAAGTCAAGTGCGCCCAAGTCTAAATCTACTACTCCAGCTAAAAAAGCTGAGTAAGATATAAACAATATATTTATTAAAATCAAATTAAAGCGAGGTTAAATTTATTATGAAGCGAATCAATAACTGGGAGAATATTCAGGAAAGCACATCTTTTAAGCGTCTAACTCCAAATGGCTATATTGTTAAGATTTTGAATGTAGAAGATCATCCTGAGAAGGAATACCTAAAAATTTATTTTGACATCGTAAAGGGCGATGATAAGGGTTATTTCAAGAAGCAGTATGACGGTGATACACGCAAGGAGCGCAAGTGGCCTAATGCTGGTACATTCATCCGCTCTTATAAGGATTCTGCGGCATCTATGTTCAAGGGCTTTATCAATGCTATTGAAAAGTCAAACAAGGGTTATCAGTGGAATTTTGACGAAAAGACGCTTGTTAATAAAGTCGTTGGTCTAATCATTGCAGATGAGCAGTATCAGAATCAGAGGGGGCAGGTTCGTGTTCGTAACTATGTTGCGGCTGTTCGCTCTGTTGAAACTATTGAAAAGGGTGAATATGAAATTCCTGCCCTCAAGGAACTGACTGCCACTAAGGCTACAACCGCTCCCGCTAATGATCCAATCCCTGATTTTGGCGATGTATTCAATACTACGCCTACTGATACGCCGACTCCTGCTGAATCAGAAAATCCTTGGGATGATTCTGACGAGAATCCATTTGGTTGAGGTTAATTATGGATAAAATTCTACACGTCAATTTTATTACTGTTAAAGACAGTTGGGGCGATGTACGCGGTCACGAATTAGATTCGCCAGATTCAGAAAAATTTGCATTTACTGCATATGATCTATGTGAATGTCCAGAGGATGCAACTCTTGATCGTGACTTATTTAATGGTTATGATTATTTAGACGCAATTCGGCTTGGAATGGAATTAGCTAGAGAAGGCTATACTTCTATTGAAGTAACCGACATCGAAGAAGATTAAAAATATTAAAGGCGGGGCTTGACAATCCCGCCTTTTTATTATATAATATAACCATCAAATGAACGGAGGATACATAATATGACAGTGTGGGATGTATTCATGGAACTGCCTTATGGTATTCAAATGATGGTTGTTTGCAAAGGGTTTGTTGTTTGTAGAAATTTTGGGAAGCTCAAAGGCGATAGATGGAACTGGATTGATAATGTATCAGTTAAAAACGTATACCAAAATAATGGAATGGTGGTGTGTGAGATTTGAACATCGGAATTATTGATGCTGAAATTATTGGGAAAACTAAACATAGATTTCCGAATCTTGCTTGCATGAAAATATCATCATGGCATAAATTGCAAGGAGACAATGTTAAATTGTGTTTATCATACGAAGATATTGAACAATTTGACAAGGTATTTATTTCCAAAGTTTTTGTCAAGACAGACATTCCTATGGAGGACAAATCAATAGAAAAAACTGAGTTGAATTGTGCAGACTATTATACCAACAATTCATTCTTAAAAACCCCAAAAATAGAATATGGTGGAACTGGATTTTTCTATGAGAAAGCTCCGAAACTTCCTGATAATATAGAGCATTGTCTGCCAGATTATCATTTGTACGATGAATGGATCGCAAATTGTATTGCTAATGGAGCAAAGCAAAAAGAATTTGTTTATTACACCGATTATTCTATTGGATTCTTGACGAGGGGTTGTTTCCGTCAATGTCAATTTTGTGTCAATAAAATATACAATAAATGTTGTGCGCATTCTGCATTAGATGAATTTATAGATGTATCACGTCCTAAGCTATGTTTTCTTGACGATAATTTCTTTGCTTGTCCTGACTGGCGTAATATTATAAATTCTGTCAAATCAACTGGTAGACGATTTCAATTCAAACAAGGGCTTGATGAAAGATTACTCACCAAAGAAAAAATAGAAGAAATTCAAACGTGGAAATATGATGGTGATCTTATCTTCGCTTTTGATAATATTGAGGATAAAGACTTAATTAAATCTAAACTAAACTTAATATATTCAACTTGTCCTAATTGGAAAAAGCAAATGAAATTTTATTGCTTTTGTGGCTTTGATAGAGAAAATCAATATGACGATGTTTTTTGGTTCAAAGATATAATTGATCTATTTGAACGCATTTTCATTCTATCTAAATATTCTGCCTTTCCATATGTTATGAGACATGAAAATTATAAGAAATCTCCATACAGAGGGCTATATGACACTATTGCGGCATGGTGCAATCAACCGTCTTTTTTCAAAACATTTACATTTGAAGAATTTTGTAAGTGCAGAGGAATGAAGGCTGATGGCTATAAAAAGTATAAAAAGAGCATAACAGGGTATCTTGCAGAATATGGCGAAACAGCAAGGGGCGCTTCGTGGAAATATTATGATGAGTTCGTATCAAAAAATGGAGACAGTGATTATTTTCATTTAATCCCAAAAGATATGGCAACTTTTGGTATATGGTCTAAAAATGAATAGATTTCTATGTGTAGCTCAACTACAAGAGCTGCGAATTGATTTATATCAAACCCATATGAAAGCCAGATTCAGCGTCATCGCCAATAATCAATGCCTAACCATGAGCCAAACATTAAGCCGCAAATGGAACGAGGCACAAATCAAATCATGGTTCAATATGGCGCAATATATTCATCCACGGATAGACAGCTATATATATGTCAAAAACAAACATTATTATACAATGAAAAAATCTGATATACCTACTAAGCTATTGGTATCAGGCAATATCAATGAATGGAAAAAATCATTGTATTATAATGTACAATATTGTCGCATAGTTGAAGATAATGCGCCTGATAGCATGAATATAGAAATGGACGGGCAATGGCTGGATTCGAGCCGATTCTTGAATATATGCGGCGATTCACCTAGAGTATTTACTATCAAGCGTCCTGACGGTTGTGAGGGATGTATATGCCGATTGCGACTTGAATATGATGCAGGATATAATATAGAACAAAATCGGGTCATAACGCATCCTAGCGGTCTTAGCGTGGTTGATTGTAAGAGAACAGATGCGGCTATGAGCCAAGAAGAAATTGATAAGTGGATGTTAGAATATGAGATACTTTCCTCTTGACAACCTCCTATTTCTATGCTATAATTAAATCAACAAATGAAACAGGAGGTTGTTTTATGAGCAAGCCACCTACAGTTAAATGCCGCAAATGCGGTAAATCAGCGCCAAAGCAAGAGGCAATCGAATATAAGCCTAAATTTTATTTCTGCTGTGAGCAATGCAAGAAGGATTATATTGATGCTCATACTGTTAAGCCCAATGTAGAATCAAAAGATGATAGGCGCAAATTGCTGGATTATATACGTCAAATCGCCCCTGATGCCAATATGCGGCTTGTAGGCATACAGCTTGCTCAGTTGATAAAAGACAATCCTGATATGACATATGGCGGTATTGCTTATACTATCAGATATATTCATAAGGAGCTTGGAAAGGATATATCTCAATCGCCGCTTGGACTGGTCAAGTATAAGTATGATGAATGTAAAAAATATTATGCTTGGCTAAATCAGATAAAGCAGAATATACAGCAATGGCAAGCTGAAGATGGGGTTGAGACGATTGTGAAAAAGAATAATGAGGAGGATGTGTTTGGATGAAACATAAAATGATTGGATGTTCTGAAGAATGCTTGAGATTGGCTTGCTGTGATTTCTGCATCTATGTTCACCATGATTTTTTCTTTGATAAAGAAGGAGATATTGTTGGTGGCGGCCCAGTTGGGTGTGGATTACATAAGGATAAAGAACATCAAGATATTGCTATTGGCTGTGGATATTGCCCGGATTTTCATTGCTTTAGAGCTGATGAAGATAATATGGTTACAAAGGAGATTGATGATGATGAAATGGTATAAAGTAAGGGAAAAGTCCCCTCCAATTAAAAAACCTGTTTTTGTTGCGATGCCGAACTATTTTGATCAGTACAGCGAGGACTTTGTTTATGTCATGAAATACAGCGGAAATGGATGTTGGGAATATTATAACGGCGGAACAGAATACGTCTGGGTATCAGATGCAGACCGTTGGGCATATATTGAATTGCCGGAGGATTGAGTATGAAACAATATGTCAATGAATATGATGAGGCTCTTGATGCTCTAACTAGCGGTATGCTTGATACAAGCGACATTGAACCGTATATGGGTGCTATTGTTGGAGCATTGCAGAAACAAATCCCAATATATGCTGCTGGTGTGCGTTCGTCTGGATGGTATAAAGATGTTGGTATTTGCCAGTTGTGTGGTAATGATGTCAACTCATATATGCAATATTGTGAATGTTGTGGGCAAGCGTTGAAATGGAAATGATGATGTGTCCATATAAAGATGGTGCTAAATGTACCGCTCCTGACACAGACTGTCCGCATTGGCAGGGCACATTTTGTGAATTAGATGAATCGAGCAAGGAGGAATAAACTAGTATGAGAAACGAAACGCTAAATGCTAAAATTACAGGAACTAAACTGGGCGAAGATCATGGCTGTCTAACAGCTTATATTTATGTTGAAGGCGCTGGCTGGGGTGGTGGTATGGGTGGTTACTGTCTCGACCATTGGTGTAGTGAGGTTGGACATTATGGCTCATCTGATGGATATGGCGCTATCATTGAGCTGATGAAAACGCTTGAGGTTGATAAATGGGAAGACCTAAAGGGTAAATATGTGCGAGTCCATGTAGATGAGCATAACACGATTGATAAAATTGGTCATCTGATGAAAGATAAATGGTTTAGCTTCAAAGAATATGTTGAAAAGGTAAAAGAAATTAAAGGTATAGTGGAGGAATAATCATTGCTCTATGACCAAAATTCTGTTAGGTTGCTATTAGGTTGTTTGCTAATCAAGCCTTCTCTTGCTATTTCTGATAAGTACCCATTGAGCCGTGATGATTTCACGGTCGATTTTCACCTCAGATTGTGGCAGGGGTGTGTGGCTCTAGCTAAACGTGGAGCTGAATCTATATCGGCACTAGACCTATATATGCTATGCAAGAACAATAAAAAGGTAGAGGATATATTCAAACTAAATCAGTTAGACGATTTCATAGATACAGTCAAGCAGCTTGCTAATGTTGGCAACTTTGAGGTATATTACGTCAATACGCGCCGAGCAACATTACTTCGTTCGTACAAAAATGCTGGGTATAACGTAGATAAATTTGAGCAAGATGATAAAGCAACCATAGCGGATATAGTACAATATTTTGACGCACAGCAGATAGCTATAAAAAAACAATTTTATAAAGACAAAGATATAGACGAGCTAAAAGCTGGCGATGGATTTGAGGCGGTTAAAGAGGGCTTTAAGGCAGAGCCGCTATTTGGCGCAACGACCTTTAGTGAATATCTGAACACAGCGGCTAGAGGCTGGATTCAAGGGCAACTATCTATCTATTCGGTCGGCTCAGGTGTAGGCAAGTCAACTATTGGCTTGGCTAATCTTGTACAAGTATGTTGTCCTAGAATTTATGATATAGGCAAGGGGCAATATGTAGATAATCCATGCTATCAACATAAGGCTGGTTTATATCTTCAATTTGAGATGGCTGGTGATACTGAAATCACGCCTAAGATTGTGGCTACAATTAGCGGCGTACCATGCTTTAGCATTCTCAATGGACGATATGAAGAAGGTGAAGAAGAACGTGTGGATGAGGCTATTAAAATCCTTCATGAATCTAAGCTATATATCGTCACTATGCCTAATTATACTGTTGACCTGATTGAATCCTATGTAAAGGATTATGTAGTCAACCGGCAAGTGGGCTTTCTATGTTATGACTATATCGTTGAATCCTCGTCTGTATCGAGCGACTTAGCAAAAAAGAATGGTGTGTCTACTCGTTCAGATCAGGTGCTATCTGGCATAGCAAGTAAATTAAAGGATTTAGCTGTTGAATATAATATAGCCGTATTGACATTTACTCAGGTCAATGCTAATGCTATGACGCAGGAAATTATGGATAGCGGTGTTGCAGCTGGTTCAAGAGCGATTCAGAACAAGGCTGATGTAGCTGGTGTAATCATGCCATTGCGTCGTAAAGAGCAAGAGATAGCTGATATGATGATGGAGAAATATCCTGATAAAGTAAAGCCAAATCGCGTATTATCATGTTATAAGATGCGCTTTTCGCAAGTTGAACAGGGCATTAAGATATATTTCCATCTTGATTTGAATACAGGCCGAACAAAGGATTGTTTTGTAACCACAAAATTTGACAATCCCTATCAACTTCAACGAACAAGGTTGGTGTATGCTAAATGACGAAAGATGTAATTGATGAACTAGTAGATTATATTGAGAATTGCACTTATATTGACGTGTTACAGATATTGACCGATAAAGAGCATATTCTACAGAAATATGACAGAACTTGGTCTGATAAGGTAGATAAAGTTATCCGTAAATCCATTGTAAACAATCATGACGCTTTATATGCAAGTGTGCTTAATGAGTGCTACATTGCATTTGGGCTTAGTAAAAAAGAGCAGGATGAAATTGTATCGAGGCTAAAAAATGGAGAATAACCAAATGACAAGCTATTTTGTTTATAATCCCCTTTTAAACACTATGGGTATGTGCTGGATAGACCCCGATATAACAAAAAGAGTGGAGCAATCTATTAAAAGAAACCCATGGTATCCATATATACAAATTATTAAATTTGATGGAGATTGGCGAGATTATGATGAAATTGGATTGCTTGAGATAGCTAAGAAACAATGTGAGGCAACATCATTATGATTCGCATAAAAGATAGATTTAAATGAGGGAGGGCAACTAAATGAATGATATTTGGAAGGTAGAAATCAATGCTGATGATTGTCCAGCTCAAATGTGGGATGGTAGTCTAACTATTGACATGAAAGCAGATTACATAAATAACGAATTGTGGGAATCGCTAACTGGTCAAAGCCGACCTAGAGTGCATAAGCTATCGGTTGGTGATGCAGTGTATATCGCTTATACCGATACTGCATATAAACTAGGGGATAAATACGGCAATTTACCGCTTGTATGTACGGAGATTTTTTATAAACCGCGCAAGTGGTGGCAAAAGTTAATGTTCTGGAAGAAGAAAGAGATTCAAGGATATTTATTTAGGATGGTAGAATAAATGATGGATAGAGTAAAAATGCTACAACTATGTGCTCAAGATATTGCCGCAAATGCAGATAAGCTATTAGCTGATGTACCATATTATCAAGACTGCGATATTGTGATTGGGTTACATAATCATGAAGTGCCGTTTGTCAAGATAGTGGATAGATATGTGCCAGAGGAAATCGTGCTGTGGTATAAGGAGAATAACTGATGTTATGGTTTTTAGTTGTTAAATGCTTGATTGGCGCGATTTTAGGTATTGTTGTTGGTGGTAGTTACTATGAGAAAGATCAGCAGTTCAGCTCACTGATGTTGTGTTGTTTAGGTTGTGGTCTACTTGCATTCACTTGTATGGTTGCAACCATGGCAGTATTTTTAACGTAATAAATGGAGAATAAATAAATGAACGATAAGCAAATTAAAGCGTTAAATATGGTTATCGAATCTGCTATTCAACACGGAGGAGATTATGGCGGCGCGTATCATTGTTATCCAGACGAATTAGCTGAAGCAATGGATACTTTGGTTGCATCGCTTGGCGATGATTATCATTGGATGTGGGATAACCCAAGATATAAGGATGTTCCATTAGTTTATAGAAAATGATTGATATTCAATCTCTTAAATCCCAATTAACCGATGACCGCATTATAGAGCTGATGGATGCTATGGGTGCGCCATTGATGAAGGCTGATAGTAACAATCTGATATTTGGCTCAATTTGTCATTGGGGTACTGATTGGGATAAGCATAAAGCTAAATTATGGTATTATATAGAATCTGGCTCATTCCACTGCTGGAGCTGTGGATTTTCAGGCGATACCATATCTATAGTTCAACACGTCAAACATCTTGACTTCAATCAAGCTGTATCATATATCTGCTCAGTCCTAAATCTGCAAGTAGGGCAAATAGAAGAAAACAAATGTATTGATAATTGGGCTGAATTGCGCCGATTCTTACCTAATGCTGAGCCAGAGCCAGATAAGCTCTTGACATACGACAAGTCCATACTATCTCTATTTGACCATTTATATCCGCAAGAATGGCTTGATTATGGCATTTCAGCGGATATACTTGATAAATTTGGTATAGGCTGGTATGCACGGCAGGCGTGTATTTCCATACCTGTTGTGTTTAATGGACAACTAGTAGGGGTAAGAGGGCGATATACAAGAGAGCAGGATGTAGCTAAAGGCAAATATAGACCAATATGTACACTAGATGGTACAGTTCTTAAATTCCCGTCGTCTGCTTGTTTATATGGCTATGACCAAAATAAAGCCGCTATTGAAAAGTCGCGCCAAGTAGTGCTATTTGAGAGTGAAAAGTCGGTGCTAAAAGCGCCATCATTTGGCATAGATAATGCTCTAGCCATCTTTGGCTCTAATATAAGCAGACAGCATATACAGCTATTACTAGAGCTAGGCGTGAATGATGTAGTGTTATGTATGGATAGCGACTATAAGCAAGTAGGTGATGATGAATTTAAGTTCTTTGTTGTTAAGATGAAGAAGCTGGCGGCTAAGTTAAAGCCATATTTTTCAGTCAGCATAGTATATAATAATCAAGGTTATGATATGTATAAATGCAATATGATGGATATACCATATGAGCAAGCTATGAAATTATGGGAAAGTAGGGTAAAAATATGAGTAAACAAATTATGGAAAAGTTTCTAAATGGAGAAAAGCTAACAGAAGAAGATCGCGCTAATTTAGTATGGGGTTCTCTTGATGATGAAGGATATGAATATGTAGATCAGATTGATGGTTCTGCTGGCAGATGGATGCGAAAGATGCAAACTGTATTCAAATATAATGGTGAATATTGGGCTATTGACTGGCGTTCTGGTTTAACTGAATTGCAAGAAAACGAATATCCGTCAGATCCATATCGTGTTGAGCGCAAAGAACGTGTTGTTACTGTTGTGGATTGGGTGAAAGTATGAGAACGCCGTGTAAGTATGCGCATGAATGTCAATATCAGCGATATGTGGATGGCAAAGGGCGTACTGTGGTTAGAACAGAATGTTGGGCTACCAAAGAGCCGTTTGAATGTGATGAGCAATGCAGAGAAAAATGTGATAAATATAAGCCAGCCAATGAAGAAAATAAGCTAAAGTGGTCATATAAATATGCCATAGACGGAATACCATATAAAGTATGCTCTAAGTGTGGATGGAAAAATGAATTAGTTGGGTCTAATTATTGTTCCTACTGCGGCTATGAATATAATCCTTGGGATGGCACAATATTCAAATAAATTTAATACTTGACAATCAGCCTCCTTTATGGTATAATCACTATATCAACAATAAGGAGGTTGATTTTATTTATTACGTTGGTAAATTTCACCTATATGATGTGGTGAGACTTATTGGTGAGACACACCCTTGCAGGTCTCACGCTATTTGCACAGGCGACGCGGCACAAATCATTGCTATTCAATTTAATGATATGAATGGACATTGGGCATATTCTTTAAGACGTGTAGGTACTATATGGAGTCCATTGGATAGCTATGATTTGTATTATGACGATGAATTAGAATTAGTTGAAAGAGAGGCTGAATCTTTTTATGAGTAAATTCAAAGTAGGAGACAAGGTAGCACTCAAGAGTTCCCCATATGTAAAACTTGGTGTTATTGATAGTAATATATTTGGTTATTATCTTATTGACATTGGAAATGATAGCTACAAGATGGTAGAAGAAGATGATATTGTTCTAATCGAAGAAGTGCCAGACTTGACAGATGATGAAATCTACAATATGCTCAAACCGAAACTGGACAACATTCTATCTTGGAGCAATGTCGAATCCATTAAAAACGATTCGTTTCCGCCTCAGATTCTTGAATGGATTGGTAATAATATCAATGTTCGTTATCAACAGTATTGTAATGAGTGTGACATTAAACAGGCTATTGCTCTAGCATATCGATCTGGTTATCTTAGAGCTAAGAAAGGCAGGCCATTTAAAATTGGAGGAGAGAAAGAATGATTGAATGGCATAAAGTAACAGATGAATTGCCGCCTTATGATACACCAGTCCTTGTAGCTGGTTCAGAAACAGACGGCACATATCCTGAAGAATATGTCCATCTAATGAAGATGTTTGTTAAACATTGGACAGATGGGGATGAGAATATGTGGCAATGTGTATATGACGCTGAAATTAGTTGGGTTAATGATGATGACCAATGGGCATATATCAACTTGCCAGAAAAGGATGGTGATTCAGATTAAAATTCATCCACTACTTGATTCCCTTAATGAAACCACATTTTTAAGGGAATATTTATCTGCTTGTGGTATATCCAATGTTGACGCATATCTGAATCCAGATAGCATTGAATATCAATCGCCTGATATGTATAAGAATATGGATGTGGCTGTAAATTTATTCAATCACGCCAAAGGCTCTGTTGGTATTGTAATTGATAGCGATCTTGATGGTGCTTGTTCGGCGGCTATTGCCTATATGCTATGTATTGAAAACGGACTAGAGGACATTCGTATCTATAGTCATGCTGGTAAAGAGCATGGGCTATCAGACCTAGCAAGCCAAATCGCCATTGATGAATTAGATTTGCTAATTGTACCAGATGCCGGGTCAAACGATATATATCAATGCGAAGAACTGATGTGTATGGGCATTGATATTATCATCTTAGACCATCATATCATTGAGAAGTCAAATAGGTATGCTACTGTAGTCAATCCATATCGAGCCGATAATGCACCAAATATCAACACAGACATCAGCGGAACAGGCGTTGCAGAAAAATTTGCTTGTGCACTCGGCTCAAATCAATCTTTCAAAGATTTGGTAGCTGTTAGCCTAATCTCTGATATTTGCAGCTTGCGTTCGCCTGAGAACCGAAAATATGTATATGACGGCTTGAATAATCCCACTAATCCATTCATAAAATACTGCTTAGAGCATTGTTGCAATCGTGGCGTTAATCCAGAGGGTGTGGCATTTTGTATCGCGCCTCTTGCTAATGCACTTGCTCGTAGTGATGACCAGTCTACTAAGCGACTATTCTTTGATGCGCTGATTGGCAAGATTGAACCCGAAGCCGCTGTAAAGGCTATGAAAGCCGTCAAGTCAAAACAAGATTATCAGGTCAAGAAGGTTGTAGATAAGCTGTCAGATGGGCTTGACACGTCTCATAAGGTCATTATCGGCTTTGGAGAACCTGAGAACAAATCCTATTTAGGGCTTGTAGCCAATAAATTCTGTGGTAAATATAATAAACCAACATTCCTGCTAAGAGAGCTAAACAGCACAACATGGTCTGGCTCGATGCGTAGTCCTATTGATTTGCTTGAGATTATCAATGAATCAGGATTGGCTAAATGTCAAGGTCATGATGCCGCAGCTGGCATAACCGTCAAGAAAAGCAATCTCAAGCGATTTGCACGATTCTTAGATGGGCTTAATTTGGACGTAGAACCAGATATTGAAGTAGCGGCTCAGATCGAACCTAATAATATCACACGCGATCTTGCAAATGTGTGTGTAGAAAATAATATTCTATGGGGTAAGGATATAAACAAGCCGTTATTCCATTGTATTTTAACAACTCCGCAGATTTATGTATATCGTAATCGCTCAACTACTGTCAAGCTGGTTCAGGACGGCATTGAGTTCATCAAATTCTTTGTTAGTAATGAAGAAGCAAGTCAATTTGAATCAGCTCAAGGTAAATCTATAGAGGTAGTAGTATCGCTTGGATTGAATGAATATAATGGGCAGATTAAGCCACAAGCTATTATTGAGCGATATGAGATTATTGATAAACCAAAAGAAAATGAAATTGATTGGGAGGCGATTTTTAATTGACAGATAAAGCGCTGTATTACAAGGTAATGCGGCATGATAAAATCTATTCGTTGCTGTATTCGCCTATTCGTATCAAAGAGGAATCGTTAGAAGTGCAAATCATTGAGATTCCATTAGCAGAGCTAGAATGGGCAAAAGACTATAAAAGTTTTGTTTATGTATGGGGTTGGCCCGGCCCAGATTATAATAAATACGATGCTTCAACATATGGTAAAGGATGGGGCTTTACTAAACAGAAAATTATTGATAGTTGGAAAGAGGTTGAATCTAAATGATTTATCTTGATTATGCCGCAACTAATCCATTCACCAAATATCCTTGTAGTAAATACAGCTCGTTTCTTAATCCTAATGCCAATTATGCCTACAAAGAGCAGAAATTACTTGAGGATTGTGCAAACAGGGTGAAGGCAGCTATTGGTGCAAAGAACGGCAAGGTCGCATTTGGTGGTACAAGTAGCCAGTTGATTGAGAATTTATTTACTCGCGCTTCTGACGAGTCAAATGAATATCTGACTATTTGTTCAAAGTATGAGCATGATAGTATGTGGCGTTTTGCTGACCAATGGAGCAACATTGATAGTTTAAGGTACGATATTCAAACATACAGTGGAGATAAACAGTTGTTTATTTGTCTAATGGGTGTTAATAACATTACAGGAGAAATCATGCCGGTTGAAGAAATTGGCAGGCTGTGCCACAAACATGGCGCATTCTTTATCTGTGACATGACGGCTCAAATTGGTAAAGCACTAATCCCAGTCAATATTGACCAATGGTGCGATTGTGCTGTGTGGAGTGGACACAAGCTTGGTACTGAGGGCGGCATTGGTGCTATGTGGCTATCTGATAAATTCAACGAATGGCTAGGCGATTTCAATCTGCATGGTACACCTAATCTAGCTGGTGCTATGGCTATTGCTGATGCTACTGACAATGCTTGTAAATCGTCAATGAAACACTATATTGCCATGTATATGTATTTATATAATAAATTGGTAAATGCCAACATCCAATTCCAAGTAATTAACGGGAGTGTAAAGACGTGTGCTATCAACGCCATTATGTTTGATGATATTAACGCTGATAGCTTACAACAATATCTAGCATCTAAACAGATATATATTGGTATTGGCGGGTCTGCTTGTTCTAGCCTACACGATTTCAGGGTACTCAATGCTTATGGATTAACCAATGATGAAGCAAGCCGTGTTGTTAGGGTATCATTTGGTGATGAAACAACAGAATATGATATTGATGAATTTGTAAATGGTGTAATTGAATATAGGGAGAAATTTGTAAGATGAGTCATACAAAGGAAGATTTGAAAGAGTTGCAATCTAAATCGCTTGAAGAAAAGATTCAGATTAGCACGGCTCGAATTATTGAATGGTATGAACATTGGGATGGAAAGGTATATATTTCAAACTCAGGTGGTGTTGATAGTACAGTGTTAAGCGATTTGGTACATCGGGTTTATCCAGATGTTCCAGATGTCTATTGCGATACAGGGCTTGAATATCCTGAATTACGCGATTTTATCATGGTAAAGCAAAATGTTATTGTGTTGAAACCAGCGGTATATGATAGAAAAATGAAGATATGGCATCATGTCTCATTTGCTAAGGTCATTGAACAATATGGTTATCCCATTATAAGTAAAGAGCAAGCCGCATTTATTCAAGAATATAGGACAGCTAAGAGCGAACGGCTAAAGCAAATTCGGCTTAATGGAAATAAATATAACCGTGGTAAAATCTCTAAAAAATGGCTCAAGTTTATCGAGCCGTCTTGTTATATTCCAGTAAGTGATAAATGCTGCGATATAATGAAGAAAAATCCAGCAAAGCGATTTGAGCATGAAACAGGCTTACACCCCTATATCGGTACTATGGCAGACGAGAGCGCTCAACGTGAATCGAATTGGCTCAAGTTTGGTTGTAACGCATTTGACAAGGATAGACCAACCAGTAATCCATTATCGTTTTGGACTAAATCAGATGTGTTGCATTATATAGTCAAATATAATATCACCTATGTCAAAGAAATCTATGGGGATATTGTAGAAAAGGACGGTGTATATACTACAACCAAGCAGAAGCGTACAGGCTGTATCTTTTGTGGGTTCGGTTGCCACCTCGAAAAAGAACCAAATAAATTCCAAACATTAGCCACTATCAATCCTCAACTCTACGACTACTGTATGCGTGGTGGCAAATATGATGAATCAACTGGTATGTGGATTCCTGATAAAGGACTTGGTATGGCTAAAGTGTTAGATTACATCGATGTCAAATGGTGGAACGATGGCGACGAAGCCAGACGAGATGAATATAGAGCAAAGTATAAGGAGAAAGAAGAAATTGAGCAGAGCAGAAAGAAATCGTCGCAAACGGACTGAGCGTCCCCTAAAATATGCACCAATTAAATGTCCAAATTGCAGCTTAATGGTAGATGAAAAATATGTAGTTGACATAAATTCTACTTGTCCTATTTGTGGCAATGAGCTATTTGCAGAATTAAAGAAAATGGTGGTGAAGTAATAATGAAAAGATTTTTGCGGCATATGAGTCAAGTCGTTTTTACGCTTGTAGGGTTGGCATTTCCAGTAATTCTTGTTGGATTAGCAATAATGTGTTTTGTTGCGCATAAAATTATCTTGGGCGTTGTATTTAGCATCGCATTTGCTTTGTGCCTTGGCATTGTAACTTATGATTGGTGAAAAATAATTAAAATAGGGTATTGACAACCTCCTGATTCTATGATATACTTGATTTATCAAAGAACAGGAGGTTGTTTTAATTATGAGAAAAAGCGACTTATCGCATATTTTCATAGCGGCTATGCTATACCTTATGATGCAACGCCAAGCAGGGGGTTTCCAAGACAATCAAGTATATACAACTATCATGGCTGTTTTGTATTGGGCGCATTGGGTGATTCTTATGCTCATTAGGGAGGATAAATAAATGCAAGATGTATTAACCTATGAAACATGGCTTGATGCTGTATGCCATATCTGTAATAGCTTGTTAAAAGCAAATGTAAGCGTAACAGGTAATAGCGAATTTAAGGTGACAGCCACAAAATATCGTTGGATTACATTTGTTGATTGCACCGGATTTGAAGTAATGTACAATGAGGGCTGGGAGCCAGCATTTGGTACAACTAAGCTGATAGAGATCATCATTGATAGATGGGAACAACTGCTGATTGAGGAGGATGCTAAATGAAATACGTTGGAAGCAAGAACCGCCTAAGCAAGCAAATTGCACCTATCATCCAGTCATATATTGATAATATGCCTGATTGCCGTGGCTACTTAGAGCCGTTTGTTGGCGGTGCTAATATGATTGATAAAATCAAATGTCCATGCAAGATTGGAAATGATGTACATAAATATCTGATCGCATTGCTAGATCATGTGTCAGAGACAATAGATGATTTACCTGATACAATTACAGAGGATGAATATAATACAGTAAGAACCAATCCATCCAATTATCCAGATTGGTATGTTGGGCTTGTAGGATTCTGCGCAAGTTACAATGGTAAGTGGTTTGGGGGCTATGCAAATGGTGTAAAGACCAAGATTGGCACAGTACGAAATTATACAGATGAAGCCATTAGAAATATCAAGAAGCAAGCACCTAATCTTAAAGGAATCGCATTCTTTTGCAATGATTATGCGGAAGTTAAGCCCTCTGAAGCCAAAAGATATGTTATCTACTGCGACCCACCTTACCGTGATACCACCAAATATGCAACAAGCGATTTTGACTATGATAGATTCTATGCTTGGTGCAAAGAGATGGCTAAGAATAATGTTGTACTGATTAGTGAATATTGGATGCCAGAGGACGGGTTTGAATGTATCTGGGAAGGCAAGCTGAAATGCACACTAGATAAAGCAAGTCGTACAGATAAAACAGAAAAATTGTATAGGTGTATTCCATGCAAACAGTAAAATTAACCCCAATGCGCATGATATTCAATAATCCTGAATCCAATTTCTCAATTATATCATGCCGCACTAAGGATGAATCAATAGAGACGCATCCTCAATATGGCACAATCAGTCTCAAAGGAACTGGCATTGCTGACTTGAAAATGGGGCAATCCATTGATTGTATCATAGAGCTATGTGTGGATGATAAATACAAATATAGCTATAAATTCATTGGCTTTGCTGGATTTGTGGCTAAAGATGGCAAATTCAATCTGACAGAAAAAGCCGAGCTACAGACATTGCGTAGCTTAATGACCAATGGGCAAGCTGAATCATGTCATGCCACATATCCTCATTTTGTCAGTATGGTACTGAATGGTGAAGCCGATAAGTTGGATTATAAAAAAATTCGTGGTGTAGGCAAGGTACTATTGCCAAGATATATTGATAAAATCAAGACGATCAATAAGCGTGTTGAATTTATGGGCGAGACTTATGCTTGGGGCATTGAACATGATGAGGATATCAACAAAATCGCCGCGACATATAAAAATGTATATGGATTCAGTAAGGATATAAATACCAATCCATATGCTGTTATGATTAACTTGCTTGAATGGTCGTTTGATAGGGCTGATAGAGCAATAACTAAGAAAACAACAAAATGGCTAGATAGCTATGAAAGATGTGAGGCGGCTACTATATATGCTCTAAAGCATAATGAGCTGGATGGCAACACAAGGATGCAAGCTAAGGCATTATTTGATATTGTCAAGCGCAAAGCCCCTCAATGCGTTCGTCACCTCCTAGATGTTGTCACGAAATCGGCGCAAGTACACTATGATGCGCCTAGCCAAAACGCGGCTCTACAAGCCACATATAGCGCCGAACAGCACATTGCTGATGTTATCAAGAAAAAAATAGCCAATCCACATTATTATCCTATGGATTGGCAGAAGTTTACAACCGTAGACGGATTGGAGCTAACTGATGAACAGGCGCAGATTCTTGAGATGGCTTGTAAGCAGGATGTGATGATGCTGACGGGGAGCGCCGGATCAGGGAAATCAGCTACAACCAAGGCAATCATTGAGATGCTAGAAGCCAATAATTATACTTATACCCTATTATCCCCAACTGGAATAGCTGCCAAGAGGCTAAGAGAAGCAACGGGGCGTGAAGCCAGCACGATTCATATGTTCTTGGTTTGTGACGGTAATCTTGGTGATTATGTGCTAATTGATGAGATGGGCATGGTTAGTGTCCATTTGCTATCAATGCTATTTGATAAAGTAACAGATACCACTAAGATTATCTTCATAGCTGACCCATCTCAGCTTGCATCTATTGCTTGCGGCAACATTGTTGAGGATATGCTTGATAGTGGCATAGTGCCTGTATGCAATTTAACTAAGGTGTTCAGATATAACACGTCTGGTATTATTACCATAGCTACTGATATACGAAATGGAGTAAATGACCATCTGACAGATACTTTCACAGATTATAAGTTCATCGAAACTGATACATTAGTAATCAAGCAAATTGAACAAGAGTATGCGCGGCTCTTAGCAGATGGATATAGTAAGGATGATGTGCTGATTCTATCCCCATTCAATAAAGGAGATGTTGGCTCATTGGCTATCAATGCGGCGATTCAAGCCAAGTTTAATCCGAATGAATTAAGCAAGGTTGGGCATACTGTCAATGATACGCCTATCCATTTCAAGGTGGGCGATAAGGTCATCAATAAAAAAAATGAATATGCTATGCCACTTGTAGATGATGATACGGCTTTTGTAGCTAATGGCGATATTGGTACAGTAATGGAAATTGTACCTAATGAAAAAGAACCATATATGATTGTGAGATACGATTGCGTCGATTGTATAGTGGATAAGGCGCATATCAAGAATACGTTGCTGGCATATGCAATTTCTATTCATAGCTGTCAAGGTAGCCAAGCAAAGGCTGTGATTGTGGTGATTGATAGAAGCCACAGCAATCTCTTGTCGCGCAACTTGCTATACACCTCAGTATCACGCGCACAAGAGCGGCTAATATTGATTGGGGATGAGGCGGCTATTCAAGAGGGATTGAAGGTGCAAGAAGAGAAAATCCGCGACACTGAATTAAAGGAGATGCTGATTAAATGAACTATGAATTTCATGTAGGAGATTATGTTGAAACCATTGGCGGCTTTGTTGGTTGGATTTCTAACATCAAAGATAATAACTATATTGTAATTGTCGATAAGAACAATAATAGCTGTGGCTATTATTTGCCACAAGAAGATAGATATTTTGTTCGTATCGGCGCATATGATTTCACTAAGAAAGAAAAGAAAAAGATTGAGCGACTTAATTACAACACTTCTGTTGATGCTACAATGAAACAGCTTAGTGCGCTCAAGAATAAAATCAACGAGCTTGTTGATGCTGTGAATAAATTGATGGATAAGGAGGATGATGAATGAACCATCATGAACTAAAAGAATGTACTTTCAAATTGTCTGTTCCAGTAGGTGAGATTCGTGGTGCACCAACTAGAGTATGCTCAGTATGCGGTGCATATGAGTTTAACTCTGCAATCGCGTATGATAGTAAAGCTAAATTTTGGCTTTGTCCAGAATGTCTAAAGAAATTAAAGAAATTGCTTGATAAGGAGAATAAAGAATGACCAAACGGTTATGTGATATTTGTGGCAAAGAGATTATCAGTGATGGAAACAAATATAACATTAGCATTGATAGCCCCTTTATGAGAGCTAAATATCTTACTGCTATTCCCGATGTATGCTCAGATTGCGCTAATTCTATTTATCATTATATTGAAGAGTTAAAAAGCCTCTTGACAAATCAACCGAATCGTGATAATATATATGACAAGGAGGTAATGTAATTGAAAGTAAACCAATTTTATGGCGAGGTATATGATTGCGTTATGCAATCGCCGGGTTATATTTTTGATCAATCTGTTCGAGTCCACATTGGCAACCAACTATATGATGTTGACCACATTGACACAGTAATTGATATGGATACCAATAAGCCAAATATTGTTATCCATGTTAAGGAGAATTAAAAGGAGGATGATTTATTGTTTGTAAATGAGGTATATGAATCTATCTGGAAAGACCGCTACCAAAAGAATGGTGAGTCATATGATGACCAGTTATGGCGTGTAGCTGAATTTATTGCTACGGCTGAAGAAAAAAAAGATTATAAGTGGGCAGACCAATTCTATGGCATCATGAAGGCTGGCTATTTCTTCCCCGCTGGACGCACCATGAGCAATGCGGGAATTGGCGAAAAGCTAACTCTCAATAACTGCTTTGTCGCACCTATTGTTGGTAACAGCATGGAGCAGATTTTTGATGCTGTTAAGCTAGGCGCTATGACGCATAAGGCTGGTGGCGGCATTGGTTATGCTTTTAGTAATCTAGCCCCTAATGGCTATAAGACGCGCAATGATGCTATTGCATCTGGTCCAGTCAGCTTCATGGATGTATTTAATGCACAGACAGCTACAGTACAGCAAGGCTCAAGACGCGGCGCAAACATGGGTATGCTTAGTGTATATCATCCTGATATTCTTGAATTTATTCATGCTAAGTCAGCTACGGAAGGACGGCTCAATCATTTTAACCTATCTGTTGTTGTAGATGATACTTTTATGCGGCTTGTTATTATCAATGATCAAGTTCAGCTACACTGGCCAATCTATGATGAGAAGGGCAATAAGCTACCACCAGATAAGTGGGATAAACAATTTACCAAGCTGGTACCAGCCCGTGATATTTGGAACGAAATCATGAAGATGGCATATGACAATGGCGAACCGGGCGTATTCTACGAGGATAATGCCAATAACCGCAATCCTGCATGGTATGTAGAAAGAATTGTATGTAGCAACCCATGTGCTGAATATCTAGCAGGAACAATCAATGCAACAGACCCATCTCAATATGGTGGAGCTTGTAATCTTGGTTCATTGTTCCTACACAATTTTGTAAAGAATCCATTTACCAAGCAAGCACATCTTGATACTGAGGCTCTAAGAGATACAATCTCTGTTGCCGTCCGTATGCTTGACGATATTATTGATGTAAATAAATTCCCTGATAAGATTTATGAAAATTATCAGAAGGGTATGCGCACCATTGGCATTGGCATTACTGGTCTAGCAGATATGCTTGCTATGCTTGGTATGAAGTATGATAGTCAGGAAGCAAGAGATTATGTTGAATCTCTAATGCAAATGATTACCAATGCTGAATATTATGCGTCTGTTCAGCTTGCTAAAGAAAAAGGCTGTTTCCCTCTATGTGAACCAGACAATCATATGCGTGGCAATTATGTAATGGATACACTAGAATCTACATTAGCTAAGGATATTGCCAAATATGGTATTCGCAATGCCAAGATTCAGGCAGTTGCACCATGCGGCACGATCTCTATGGTGTTTGGGAACAACTGCTCAAGTGGTATCGAGCCAATTTTCTCATTGAGCTATGACCGCAAGGTAAAAATTGGTGGTCAGGACGATAAGGACGTAAAAATCGTCAAGATGATGGATTATGCTTATTATCTCTATCATAAGCTAAAGGATGAGAACAAGCAACTAGATTTTGACGAGCATGATATTTTCCCAACTGCGCTTAATATGTCTGTTGATGACCATGTAGCTATGCTTGCTATTATCAGCAAATATACCGACATGAGCGTAAGCAAGACAATCAATGTGCCTACTGAAGCATCGTTCGATGAAGTCAAGGATATTTATATTCAGTGTTGGAAGAAAGGTATTAAGGGTTGTACAATCTTTAGACCTAATGCAATCCGTCAGGGTATTTTGCTTACTGAAAATAAGAAAGATGATGAATCTAAACCTGAATCCACATCTCTTACTCTACCTCGCGGCTCAATCATCGAAGCAAGTAATGACCTGATTGGCAAAAAGCGCAAAATCCAGACAGGATGTGGTTCACTTCATGTTCTAGCATTTTTTGACCCCATTGATGGCAATCTACAAGAGGTATATTTCAATAAAGGCTCGACTGGTGGATGTGCTAATTTCATGACGGGTCTAAGCCGCATGGTCAGCCTACTATGCCGTGCTGGTGTAGATATTATGACCATCAAAGATCAGCTTGATTCAACTGGTGTCTGCCCATCTTATGCTACTCGCAGAGCAACTAACCATGATACTAGTAAAGGCTCATGTTGCCCTATGGCTATTGGCAATGCTCTAGTGGAGATGTATAATGAAATGCAAGCAGAGCTAGATGATAAAGAGGAAGATATTCCAATCACATCAAGAAAAATAAATAAAGCATCTAAAACACTCGCTGAGAATTTTAATAAAGCAACAGAGGCCATCAATAAAGTTGCTGATAAATTTGCTCAACTGGCAAAGGATAGCGGTAATGTTTACAACGCACCAACCGAGGTATGCCCTGAATGCGGCGAACCACTGTTACACATTGGCGGTTGTATCCAATGCTCTAGTTGCGCTTGGTCAAAATGCGAAGGATGAATAAAGGAGTAAACTGAAATGACAGAAAATCGTATCAATTTCTATCTAGATAGACTAGGCAATGAGGACTGGATTTGTTCATGTGATGAGCTAGACCTAATGGGCGAACCAAATAAGGGCGATTTGGTCTATCTACCAATCAATGCTGAAGACGATGAGCAAGAAATGTATGTAGTGCTACAGAAATATGTTGCACCAAATGAAATTAGCTATTTCTGCAAGCCATATAATTGGGAGGATTAAACGAATGGAATTTCTGCTAAGATATTTTATTGATGGTAATGTAGATTGTGAAGGACGTGTATGGACATATACCCATGCCGCACGGATGATTATTCCTCGTATTGGTGAGCGAGTATGGGTCGATGATGATACTTGTGTAGAGGTTGATATGGTGACATATTCTCCTGATTGTTATGATGGTGACAAGCTGTATATGGTAGACATTGAATGCCATGATGTTACAGAGGACGTTCTGGCTGAATATGATATTGAGGAGGAAGATTAATTGAGAGTAACCATTCTGAATCCAGATGAAGCTAAAAAATTATTCTACTGGTGGGGAATGGCATCTAAGGTGTGTTATGATACTAAAACCAATACACCAGAGGTGATTGGTAAACACTGCATGGCTACCGGACATTTTTCTGGTAGCCGCAGTCAATACATTCTATTCCAAGTAGATGATTGTCCTAGATTCACTATCGATCAAGCCGTGCGGCATGAAGATGGTATCATGAAAAACGTACAATCTTTTCGTTATGTTGGTAAAAATAGTTTTGCGTATGAAATTCCAACAGAAATCAAAGACAATGATTATCTATTAAAATGGTATATCAAGCATATGGATGATACCATTGACCTATATTCCCATATTCAGGATTATGTAAAAAACAAGACTAATAATCAAGAAAGAGCCAACGAGCAAGCAAGGTATGTGTTACCTATGGCTACACGCGCTAGCTTTGTTATTGGCATGGATATTGAGGGGTTAATTCATTTTTGCAATGTGAGGCTTTGCGCAAGAACAGAAGATAAGCATAGAATGTTAGCACAGTTAATTCGTCATGCTGTACTTGAAATTCTACCTGAACTTAAAGACGTACTTGTACCTAATTGTCAAAAGATGCTATATTGCCCTGAAGGTAGACATGGATGCGGCGCATATCCGACTAAGGATGAATTAAAAGAGATTATTAATGAAGGACGTAATACCGATGCTTAAAATTTTTATCTCTCAGCCGATGAACAGCAAGACCAATGAAGAAATTGAGGATGAACGCAATTATATCATTGACAGACTAGCAGCACACTTTGCTAGAGAAAACGAGTATATTGACATTATTTATTCCTTCTTCAAAGACGCGCCGCACGATATTAAACCACTATGGTTATTAGGTGAGTCAATTAAGCTAATGAGCGAAGCTGATATTGTATTCTTCTGTGATGGTTGGAAGACAGCTAGAGGATGTCAAATTGAGCATGAGTGTGCTCTTGAATATAGTATTGATACGATGTATGAGGAGGACTTGATTTATTGAATATTAAGGCAAAGCGACTATCAGATACTGCTAAGCTACCTACTTATGGTAGTGAAAAAGCGGCGTGTGCGGATATTTATTGTGACTTACGTGTAGATAAATGTATTGAGTTAAATCCAAATGCGGATTTTAAGCATATGGAGGTCAATACAGACCATTTTGAGCAGGTATATGTCAGCCCGCATGAAACAGTAAAAATCCCTACAGGATGGGCATTCCAACCAGAACAAGGGTATATGCTACAGATTCTACAACGTTCAGGTTTGGCTAGTAAAGGCTTAATCTGTGTTGGTGGTATTGTAGATGAGGATTATACTGGTGAGATTGTGGTAATCATGCTTAATACAACTGATAAACCCATTCGCATCTGTAATGGAGATCGTGTTGCTCAAATGACTCTACGCCATTATTATCAAGCTGAATTTGAGCTAGTTGATGAACTAGATGAAACAGAGCGCGGCCTAGCGGGACTAGGGTCTACCGGCCTATGATTATCCCGAATCTACACATTGACGGCAATGAATCCTGTATCCATTTAGTTGACCCTGCTTATCCACATGAGCCATATTCTGTCTTTCAAATGGAAACAAATGATGATACGACAGACCTATTCTTTGAGATATTGACTACGGTGCTTGAAGCATACGATGATGGATACAGCGCAGGATATGATGACGCAATCCAAGATTTTGAGGAAGGAGGAGGACTAGATGTGGAAATTTAGGCGCATTGGTGATTATTATGAATTGCTAGATGGCGCAGATACGCTATATTTATGTAAACGACTAGATTCTATCATGGTCGCCACATTAGAGGATTTATGCGCTAGACATAATGCAGAAATTGCTAAATATGATGAGCTAGATGTCAATATTGTAAGTTGCGACGAAGCGTACTTAAATGGTCTTGAAGATGGTAAGGAAGAAGCCGCTCAAGAACGATATGACGCTGGTTATGACGATGGATATCAATCAGGCAAAGCAGATGGATATGACCTAGGATACAAGCGCGGATTAGCAGACGCTCTAGGCAAAGACGAAATAAAGTAAAAAAATGGGGAACATGGTAGACATAATAATCTATCCAATGTTCCCCATAAATTTATATTAGCCGCCAGCAGCTTGCATTACAATCTTTAGTGTCTGGTCGCCTGTATTCTTAACCTGTTTAGCCTCAGTAGTATATCCTGTTTTGGTAGCTGTAACGGTATATGTATCACCAATACCGCTTAGTAAGAATTGCTTGGCATTACCACTAACTGGGTCAACCTCTGTACCCTCAGCATCAGTCACAGTGATAAGAGCGTCTTTTGGCGTTACATCAACAGTCAGCAAGAAGCCCTCTTGTAGTGTAACAGCACCCTTAACTACCTTGAAAAAGCGCCCATCAAGACCAACGCCGCAATTACCACGACCCATAATAGGCGCACCAATTTCTTCGCCTTCCGAACCATGTAGAGTGATATAACCAGCGCCACCAACTTTAACCACGGTAAATAATGCTCCATCCCAGAGCTGACCACAAGTAGATACTGCTTTACTTCTGTCAACGCTTGTTGCCCCAACATCACAAATCACCCCGTTAATAATCTTGAGTGTATTTTTATCTAATTTAATGCCACCACAAAAATTAGCCATATATAATCATTCCTTTCACCTATATGTCCCCTCTCCAATAGAGGTAATATATACTGTCATGTCGGATGTGGCGCTATTTGTTAACGTTACGCCACTTCCACTACTAATTCTTTCACATTTCCAATTGTTCAAATTAACTAGACCATTTATTGTTTCGCCTGAAGGATAAACAGATACGAATACTAGACCGCCATGCATATCATCTGATACAGTAAGTAAATATACACCGTTTGATAGCGGCACATTTACATTAGAATTTGCGCCAACTGTAACGCTTGATTTTCTGATAACGTCGATTATAGAAGAATCCAAATAGCCCTTATTCACAAGGTCAACATCCTGTGTAGGTGTACCCATCATTGAGCCAATTCCATTGATTGTTAATGAACCGCCAACCATCAAGTCGCCAGATATGTTGCCACCTGTCTGAGCCACCTTTGTATCCACATACTGCTTATTAGCTAAGTGATTATTCTCTGTAGGCGCATTCTGGTCGATAAGATGTCCCTTAGCAGTATATCTAGCTAAGCATAGGGCCATACCGCCATCTGATACTAAGCACACATCAGGTTTAGAGCCATTTTGCACATAGGCTTTGATTTGACCTTGATTAGCTTGTGCTAGTGGTACTCTCGTAGACACTTGATCATCTACATATTTCTTGTTGCTGATACATTCATCTGAAGCTGGCGCATCTGATAAAATAGGCTCAGTTAAATGTCTAAGATTAACGGCATGATTTGGGGCTGTAGGATTTCCAATCAATACCGGCACATATTCATTTTGGCTTGTAGGCTTAACAAATGCCGCTTCATTAGATGTAGTACCAGTTAATCTGACACCATTTGTCCCAGACTTTTCAACAACTGAACCAAGATATAGATTTGCCTGACCGTCTACATAAATTTTTTGAACATGAGTAATGGCGTTGCTACCCATATTGATATTACCGGTCATTGTACCGCCCTTTGTATCTAATAGGGTAGTTTGCTCTTTTGCCCAAGCCCCGCCATCATATCTAAGTACAGTTACAACATTACCTTCTACTCTGCCAAATGAAGCGTCTGCCGCAGAAGCCGCTATAAGCATATATGTGTCACCATCAAGAGTAGCAGTTACGGTACGGTTTGCAATTACAGCTTGTGTAATTTCACGAATTTCAGTAGGTGTGGTAATTCCAGCTGTAGTATCTTGCCTAAATTTAACCTCAAGGTTCCTTATATCTACGTATTTCTTATTGACCGCGTGATTTTCATTAGTTGGCTCACCAGCTAAGGTTAATTCGCCCTCCATATGCCCACCAGACAATAATAAATATAGTGACATATCTGTTTCTTTGTCTGAATCAGTCCAAGTATCACTATTCGCGTCATGGCTATATTGAATTCCTCTGCTAACAATGCGCTGACCTCCAGTTTGTACCTCAACGTGACCAAACAAGAACACCGCATTACCGTTATCGGCAAATTGTACATTCATTAGAGGCATCTGAGCGCTATCATGTCGCACTACAATATTCTGTAACTCGTCATACGCCGCTTTTATTTGAACGAATGTTTTATCTGCCGTGTAAATTCCATTGTTGTCCTGCGCCGTCAGATTTATTACAAAATTCTTAGATGCTACAGGTTGCCATTTTGTTACTGTGCCATCATTGCTAAGAAAATGCCCTACTGTCTCACTTGTCATAGGCGGTAAGCCTGTATCAATAGGTGCGGCATCACTTGGTTGCTCTATCCATTCATTGCTTGCTTCATTATATCTATAAAATTTAGCCGTATCAATTTCATAATATTCATCGCCATTGTTTGCTGATATTGTCGATTTATCATCTTTCTCTAATCCACAATATTGAGCATATCTATAATTATCGTAATAAGCTGGTCTAGTTAGTGTAATCATTGGCGCTGTTCCTTTCCTTCAATCCACCTATTGTTTTCCTCGTCATAACGATACACACGTCCAGTATCTAGCTCAATGTAGCTTGCGCCGTTTTCTACATTAGTTGGTTTGGTATCTATTGAGCGCCCTGTAAATTCTGGTGCTCTTGGATTATCATATCCTGCTGGGCGATATAGGGTTATCATATTACATCCTTTCTATTCTACATCTTCATTCTTTTTAGCAAAGACGCGCTTAAATGCCAGTAAGAGCAATTCGCCTCCAAATGCCGCCCCTGCAAATACGAGCACATCACTGAGGTCGGCCCCCATTGTCTCGCCATATCGAATAACGGCATATGTTTTAAGGGCAACCGCCCATACCGCAATTAGGGTAATGGCTCGTACACAGTAGAGCACTAATGTACGAGCCATCTCAGATTTACGCCATCTTCGCTTGTAACTAAGCCGCATCATGGCTTGGTCGCTAATTTTTCCATTAGCGCCTTATTCCATTTATAGCCATCTAGGAACTCGATTGTCTTGTCATCAAATCCAAAGCGTGACTTTACTTTTGCCTTATTTGCCTCATGCGCCTTATCATCTTCAGATTCAACATAATCAACCCATGGTAGCTTGCCATGTTTTTGCCATTTTCTAGTAGGATAACCGGCCTTTACGCCAATATTGCCAACGGCAGTAATTTGAACGCAATTGTTCCATGCTGGCGTACATTCTACTGCTAGCCCATTGCCAATATATAGACCCCAATGTCCGGGTAGCCATAGACCTTCACCAATAGCCATTTTGTCCCAATTCGTACTAGACACGTTTTTGCACTTGGCAATCATTCCATCAGCACTTACATCAGGTACGCCATTTGCAGCATATCTTGCGCCACCATAGTATGCGTTCTTGTTACCGTTCCATCCCCAAAGAATTCCCTTGGTGAGATTCACACAATCGAATAAGAATGTACCTGTACCAACTTTCTGTTGATACATATTCCACCGGCTAGTGTACCAATCTGGATATTGCGCTTTCTTCTCATTTAGAATCTGCTGGGTACATGGCATACCAAAGCAACCCCAAGCATAAATCGTCTTATATTTCTTAGCTACTTCCTCATGCTTCTTTGCAAGCTCAAGATTGGTCATAATGCCCATTACTTAGTCTCCTTCTTTACGTTGACATTCTTAGTCAGATTGGTCAATTGGTCAATCATATCGCTAAGAGCCTGAACGTCCATTGGGTACTGTACATATTCTGCGCTTGTCTGCACCATAGCCATAACCCATTCTTTACGGGTCGCGCCATCAGCAAATTTCTTTTCAGCCTGTTCCATTAGTTGCATAACTAGGTCAAGTAGCCCGCCCCAATTCTTTTCTTGGGTCGCCTTCTTGACATACTGCACTAGCTTTAGCACTAGTGGAATGCAAGTTGCTAGACCTGCCAATACTGCTACAATAACATTGATAATCTGTTCTGCGCTCATTTATTATTCCTCCTTATTCAGTTACACCGGTTAGGGTGTTAATTAGAATTTCCTGATCATTTACCTTTTTCTTTAGCTCGTCTAGGGCATAATAATTATATGGGTCATATTTTGAGCCAATCGTCGCGCTTGGATAACCGGCCACTGCGCCTAAGCTCTTAGCCGTCTCATCATCCTCGCAGATAATGATATTAGTGATGATGCCATTTTCATCTACAATACAATAATTCATGTTATTACCTCATTTTATTTTAAATGAATGCGGATAGCTACTAGGCCGTTACCACCAGAGGAACCTAAATATTCACTCATGAATGGTTGTTCGGAATTGTATTTAACATATTTATATCCACCGCCCCCGCCACCGCCAATACCGGCAGAAGGCGCTTCAGACCCATAACGTGCGCCATTTGCACCATTTGGGGAGCCGCCAGATGCACCGCCCGAACCACCGCCGCCAGAGTAAAATATTAAACCAGAACCAAATTCTGATACTGTCGTATTGGAGGTTCCATTTGTACCATGCCCCGTCTTGTCTTGGGTTCTTATATCTGCACCAGTACCTCCAGTACCACAACCCGTAGCGCCGGGTGCGCCTCCTGCATAATCCTTTCTTAAATAATATCCTCCTTCACCGCCATTTGCCGTAACTAAATTGCCAAACTTTGATTGTCCACCAGTGTGTCCATCGGTTGATGTGGAACTCCAATCATAAACTACCGTACCGGCAGCACCGCCAGTCGCGACAATTACTTGATACGATTGATTTGAATCGACAGAGATACCGAGGGAATTAACAATGCCACCACCGCCTCCGCCACCCGCAACTTGTGCGTAAGACCAAGACGAATCAACACCACCGCCTCCGCCACCGCCACCAACACAGCATACGTCAACAGTTGATACAGCCGGACTAAACTTTACATTAGTAGAACTTGTATATCTAAATATAGTATTATCTGCAGAGGCTTGTAGCACTATCTCTAGTGTGTTAATAGTTCCAACATAATCTGCACCATTGGCAGTACCATCCTGTATGTCTACATATGGCGATACGATAGTAAGCGGGTCTGATACAAAAACGCCAGTTACAATGCCATTTGCGCTTGTTTCAGGCGAATTTAGTAACCCGTTGATTTTTGCGCCTTGAACCGGATTTCCATTTGAGTCCGTAACTCTAACAGTAATTTTTTTATCAGTTCGCAGTTTCTCAATAATCTTGTATAGCGCCGCATCTGTATTAAGTCCGCTCTGACCAAATAACTGAGATGTCGCATCGCTTAGTGGAACTTGAGTTGCAGATGTATTGGGATATAGAGTGTCATATACCCCTTCATTATTTAGCTCTTTAATTGTTATATGTTTATTTGACATAATTTATCCACCTTATGATTTTAAGTGAATTTTAATAGCGACAAGACCGGGGCCACCAGAGGAGCCAACACCGCCTGCTACTTGGTCTCCGCCAGCGCCGCCTCCGCCACCAATACCAGCAGTAGTAGCATTTTTTACCACGCTATAATTCGTCATGTTGACGTATGCGCCACTCGCTCCGTTTGGCGCACCACCATTTGTTGAGGCAACGCCGCCAGAATAAAGTCTAACACCGCCTCCTCCGCCACCAGAGTAGAACGTAACACCATCGTTAAATTCTGACAATGTTGTATTTGCTTCACCGGCACTGTCTTCAGAACCACCATTCCCCGCGCCTATAGAGCCAGCTGCGCCACCAACAACTATCAGGCCACTAGTAGTATTATTAAACGTGACACCCTTGCCGCCATTAGCAGTTACTAGGCCACCAAATGAGCTGTTAGAACCGTCGTTCCTACCTCCGGTATATGCGCCACCGGAACCAACGATAATATTATAATATGTACCCACATTGACCGATACAGAAAAAGAATTGGTGATACCACCTCCTCCACCGCCAGCGCCCAATGTACCTATCGAAGCAGATGCGTTCTCGCCACGGCCACCAGCTCCGCCGCCTCCAACGCAACATACATCAATATTGGCGACTCTATTTGAAAACATAACATTTTGTGAGCTAGTATATCTCACAATCGCGCCATCAGCTACACTGTCCATAGTAACGATTAGCGTTCTAGTTGTATTTTTATACTTTGACACATCGACTGTTTTTGTTTTAATAGTATCTACATATGGTGACACCAATGTGACAGAATTACCGCTTGCCACGCCTTTTACTATACCATCTGTTCCCGTTTGCAGCGTTCCAACAATATCATTGGCCGTAATATTTGGTATCGGATTATTGCTAGCATCTACCACTTTTATTGTTACAACATTTGAACTGTGAATATATTGGTATAGACCTGTTAATGCGTCCTTGACCGTACCATTTTCTACACCGTATGCCGCAGATGTAGCCTGAGTTAACATTGTATAATCAATAGCACCAGCCGGGTACAACTCATCATATGTGCTTGATTCGCTTAATTGTTTTAATGTAATATTTTTGCCCATAGATAAATCCTCTTATTAGCTTACAAAAAAAAGGCCGCCATATCAGCCATTATCGCGTCTAGCGACATGAACTGGCCGCTATTCTGAAAATTCACCGGTAACTGCACATCGATTGCATACATATATGGATTCAGGGTATCATATGAAGTGCCATTTTTTTGTAGAATCTCAATGAAATAGGAATTCTGTACGGTATAGCCCGTGGTCGGCCCAATCAGCCTAAAATACACCTTGCCATCAGCTAAATCAGCAGGTGGCTCAATAGATACTACGATTTTATCTTGCTTAAAGCCAGTATCAGCTTGGCTCTGCAATCTAAGCAACTCCGTAGTTAGCGCATTGATAGCCGCCGCGTTCAATTGCTTATCTGTCAGACTGGCATTCTTCAGAACGTTGAGCGCCGCAGTATAATCGCCCTGTTCCCATGCTGTCTGTAATTGATTCCATAGTGCCTTATCTTCAAGATGAATGTCTTGGTAATTCATGCCGTCACCCCTGTTACTTCAAACCAAAAATCGGTCGGTTGCTGATTTGTGGGTTGCGTCTCAGATACAATATAAGCTGGGCTATATCGTACATTATAATAATCCTGAATTGCCACACATGTATCAAGGATAGAGTTGATTAGGTCGGCTGTGATTATCTTAGAATCGTGATTAGCAATGTTGGCTAATACAGACTGTGCCGCATTGATATTACCAGCTTGCATGTAATCCTGATATTGCTTAATTAGCACCGCGTCTGCCGCAGTGATATCCTGCATAGTAGGGAATGTCTGATTAGGGAAATTCGTAGCCAACTTACACCACCTCGCTTTCTTCATAATATGGATACCAAGTAATAGCGTTAATCGTCATAGTGCCGCCTGTCGCATAATCCACACTAAATGATTTAACAATATATTTACTTGGTTCTTGTTTTTGACCAAATCTGTGTGATACAACAATATTTGCGTCCATCCATGGGATTGGTATTGTCTCCATGCTAATACTATCATTCAATCTTGACCGCTGGTATATCTCAAAATCTGCTCGTTGCTGTGCTAGATCATCTGAATATATATTATCGTATTCACCGCCATATAATACGATACGAATACGTCCTACTGAGCTAGAGCCAATCGGGTCGCCTACATAGAATGGGCTGGATGGGTTGTTATCATAGGATGTTGCTTGAGCTTGCTGATGCCCCATGAAACGCCAGAATTTCATCTGTTGAGAGGGCTTCCATTCATCGCCAGCTGTAAATGTGCCAGTACCAGCATTTTGATAAAATACATTATTTACAATATCGTACATGCCAACCACGCCAGACGGATTTTTGCATGGGACAAAATTGCGTTTTAATGTTCCATTATCGTATATTTGACATGAATATATTCGCTTGTTGCCATTTACATTCGCTACAGAACCATTGTTATTCAAAGCAAATAAATACATATTCCCAGCACATTGAAAGTTCGCATACGTAATAGTAGACAAAGCAGAACCATTCACAAGCGTTGTTCCTTTATTTTTATCTATAGACATCTTGTTTGTAGTCATAGATATTGTGGAACCAGCAGATGTGTTATATGGAGAATACAGCAAGTTATTATATTGAAAAAACTCATATCTTTGAGACGAAGTTGATTGTCTATATCCAAATAATGATGCGGGATTACTGCTTGTGTTGTTCAGGAATTGCATGTCACCAACAATTCTAGTATCTTGATTTGGCTTAAAGCCCGTATCTATATATTGCGTACCAGACGATTGAATGTATGTTAATTCTGTGTATCCATCTGGCAATCTAGCGGTCTGCATTTCGGCTACTGCTTGAAATATCCACTCGGTATCTTTTGATAATTCTTTAATCGGTTTATCATCGATATCTACTATATCATAATTTCCTAAGTAGTTAATAGTTATTTTATCAACAACTACAGGTGGCGTTTCTGGGCCAGCCGTAAATGAACCAGTCCCATTATTTTGATAAAATTGGTTTCCTACAATATCGTATAATCCAACCATACCGGATGAATCTTTGCATGGAATAAAATTTCTAACAAAACCGGAAGATGAAGAAATTGTACACGAATATAATTTTGCCTTAACTTTCCAATTAGCAGAATTGCCTTCGTGTTGGGCAAATAAATATAAAGTTTTATCCGGCGAACCAACAGGAGCTGCAGTTGCTGTTATTCTATCGGAGTAGTTACTACTGGAATATGTTGCACCACCGGAAAGAATAAATGAGGTATTATACCAACCTATTTGTAATTTTCCACCTCCACCGATAACCGCTGCAACTTCTTGCTCGGTTGCTGATTGACTAGATGTAAACTGAAAATCAACTACGACACTTTTTATCTCTGCACCGAGTATTCCTGTATCAATATATTGATTGCCATCTGATTGGATGTAATCTAATTGCGTATAACCATCTGGTAATATTTTACTATTTTCATCAATATCAACCGGCAACGTAATGCCAACCGCCGTACCATCTTCAAGAGCCGTCAAATCAGCAAATGTCGGTGTAATTGTACCACCGCTTACGGTCGTTTTGTCAGAAGGGCTATAATAATCTACATCCCATGTATGCCCTAGCACCTCTACATAATTCTTGACGCTCTCAAAATCTGTGTTGATATTTTCTGAGATTAACACATTGCTGAACAAATCATCATCAATCAACACTGGGTCATCATACGCAAGCGGAATCGGTTCATAATGAAATACACCATTTATATCAAAATAGATTTGGTAATTAGGCATAATGTCACGTAATCCCGTTAAAATATCATATATCGTGCCGCCAACATCGATTTCAATATCATATGGTACAGGTACAATCGTGCCGTCATTGGTCTTGCATTCTTCACAGATATATTTGGTAAAACCACCTATCTCAATCGTTTTGATAATCGCCTCACGCACATTCTCATCTTTGGCAATTTTAGTTGGAATGCCCTCAAGATTACCATTGCGCAGACCCGTTAGCTTGCTCATTAGATCAAGAGCTTGCATAGATATCTCATTGGTTGACGCATTATATGACCATTGAGGGTTATTGACTAGATAGATTCCTTGGTTATACCATTGAATCTCGCCTGTGCGCATATTCTCATAACCAACATATGGACGGCAAAATTTATCTAGCCATAATTTTGAACCGGCTTTGATATCGAACGTGCTATTAGTAACCACAAAACCCAAATCGCATGAACGCCGCAAGTCGCTATTAGAGTCCACATTGATTGAACACTTGGTCATGTTGCCACTCAACTCGTCAACGATGTTATATTGAAAATCAAGCAATTCGAGCCGTATATATTTTTTGATATATTGCTGTTTGAGGACATTATAATCCTCAGCGCCAATGTTAATCATGTGTTAATCCTCCCGTGGGATTAGCCCATTTGCATACAAGTCGGCCTTTTCTTTGGGGTCGCCTGTTTGCGTCCATTCCGCCGTCATCCGCTGAATGCCCATTCCATAATTAGATTCATAGTCCGTCTGAGGATTACCTGTGATGATGCAGAGCCATTCTGAGCTATTCCAGTCCTTCAACATCTTTGGCTTCTTATTGGTCAACCACTTAAATAATGTATTGCGTTCCTTAGTAATTGCCTGACGGTCAAATTCATGCGTCTCAGTGAAATTCTTAGGCACAATCAAAGCGCTGACCGTACCTGTATCATAACCAAGTAGGCCATTGCTCACCACAACAGGATATTTTCTGCCAAACGGCTCATATGTGCCGATTTTCTGTACGCTATCAGTTGAGCCATATTCAATATCAGCATAGAATTTATATATCGTATTCACATCACAAATAAATACCCCTTTGAATTTAGAATAAACCTCAGATACTGTATAGCTGCCCTCAGTTTGGCCCGTAATTGGCACATAGGCATATTCGTATTGGGTGTAATTAGAGGCTAGATTATCCGTAAAGATAAATGACAAGTCGTCAATACTAGTGACGGAAATCTCCTTGATTGTTGTCCAGTCAAATGTGCCCTTCTCACGCCGCTTAATTTTAATGCCAGATATATCACTCGACAAATCGTCAATATTACCAGCCGAGATATTATTCTCAAAGTTGCAATCCATGATGGTATTGAAATCCCATGCAGTAGGCAGGGCATGACTATAATCGCTCGTCACGTTATATCCCGCATAGAAATGGTCGTATATACCATTCTGAATCGTGGTCGTTGTAATTTTATTTACGCTTGTTGGCATAGGGTCAATCGCATTACCATCTGAACAAAAATTATAGCCTAGTAGACCAATCATACCGTCACCTCCCCGCTATTCCAATCTGCTCCTAAATTCTCAATCTTTAGGTCATATAAACCGCTTACACATCTAATCCATAGGAATAGATAATCGGTATTAGCTGGCTTTGTTATTGCGTCTGATTTTATAACATAAGCATACAATTCGTTTGCATCTTGTACGCGCATCTGATACCATGCTTTTGTAGTATCTTCCCAATACGAGATAGATACTGTGCCACCGCTTGAATTTGCTAGAGATACGATATTGGCTGGCTCCTTGGTCGTATCAGTATTGGCTTTGAATGACTTACCCCATATTTTCATAGTATAGTCATTTGGTAGCTGATATCCTTCTGCCCATTTGACGTATGAGCCGTTTGCAGTCAAATCGACTGTATTACCCAAATATGTGGGTGGGTCTGGATACGACGTGCCATTGATACCAACAACATTGGATTCAATCGTGATATTACCATCTTCGCAGTTATTGGTTAGGTATAGGTATGAATAGCCGCGAGCCGTCTCATATTGTACAGAGATTGTCACAAGCCCGGTATCAACCAACGTGCCATTGACCGTTGTGCCCGTGCATTGAATACCATATACCGTCTTATCTTCAAAGCCGCTAAATGTATATGATACAGTCAGAGGCAACCCGCCACTCGATACGTATTTACTACCAGATGTAGACAGGAGAATGCCTGTATTATCGTACAGGTCAAATCTATACGCATTCAGCGTCTCGCCCTCTGTCTGGTTATACGTCACATCAAATACATATGAGGCGTTGTTGATGATATGGGTCGATGGTAGATTGCTGAAGGTGAAAGTTGGTGTTGAATAGCAATAAAATTGAATCGTATTAGATGGTTGCGATGATTCGCCCGCCGCGTTATGTGTTACAATGCTAGCCTGATAATAGTGCCCATTCACCAATGAACCAGCTGGTACAGTGATGCTATATGCAAAGCTGGTGCTTGTGCCAGTATAAGCCGTAACTAAGGATGCATTGTCCTTAATGGTGATAGTCGCGCCTGTTACTTGGTCGCCACCTATTACATTGAATTTAAATGCTTGGTCTTTAGAGGCATCAAATGCCACTTGAGTATATAAAATAGGAGTTGTTAGTGCCATTATATCACCTCTTATTTATTAAATTTTATTCTGTTATTTCCTTCCAGCCATTAGGATAGGCAGACGGGCTATATGCGTTAGCATCAATTAGGCTCTCATAGATTTTGCCTTCAAACTTGACTTTATCGCCTTTCTTATATGCATCATGTGCGCCTGTTGGTTGAACAAAATCTGGGATTGTTTCAGTTGGAGGCGTTTCTGGTTCTGTTGTACCACCGCCACCTGTTTCGCCTGAATCGCCACCACTTGTTGATTCAGTATATTCTTCCCAACCTGCAGGATATACGTCTGGTGCCCATACATTAGCGTTGATAATGGATTTATATAGCTTGCCATTATAGCTAACAATGTCACCAATATTATAAGCATCGACCGCACCTAAAGGTTGTGTCCAAATAGGATAGCCGCTTTTACTAATGCCCATCTTTTTATATAGACTTGCAGTTGCATCAGGTAGCCAATCAGATTGGGATTTATGCGCCTGTAGTACTAGATACAGCTGTGGGTCGCCTACGCTATTTTTGCCATATGAGATAACATCATTTGCTTTATATTGCTTATCTGCCGCCCATACGGGATATAGGCTAGCAATTTGCATGGCCGTTTCTTCATTATCATGTAAGGTTGCTGCAAATATCTGTAGTGCTCTACGAAGTTCGGCCATTGCTTGAATTTGTTTTGTATCAATCATATTGATTCACTCCTTGTTAAATTTATTAAGAGCCTATTGCAAAATAATAGTAAGTTGAACCATTCTCGTTTAATTGTGCTGAATCAGAATAAGCATAACAAGCCCAAGAAACGCTTTTATCTCCCCATGTAACTTGTGTTTGATATCCCCACTTGGTTGAATTATTATATGTACACCAATAAATAGGAGACCCATAAATAAATATTGCCTCTGTAGTATAAAGTTCAGAAGCTCCCTTTGTAGTTATCACCATAAATTTAGGAGAAAAGTTAAACGACAAAGTTTTTTTGTTTGGAGATGCTAAAACACCCGTCCCAACATATTAGCCAGTGGAAAATTGCAACCCACCACTTGCTTCCCCTGCTCCACCACCAATAATGAACGCATTAGACATATTGCCATTTGGAACAAATACACGTGTCACCATGCCAGCAAGCAAATTAGGAGATATAACCGCCACATTCTGATCTTGACCGTTCATTGTAACTACGGCCTTCTTGCCACTAATCGACTTGAGAACACCAGTATATACATCCGTGTTAGTTTTAAGTCCCTTGTCAATCATCAAGCCAATCGATTCGACTAGCTCCTGTTCTGGGGATTTTTCCTTATTATCCAATCTATATTTCCTCCATATAGATATATAAGGAGGGTAGTTACCCACCCTCCTTAATTTGTTAAAATTTATCGCTTATAGCTATACTGTAGCGCATAATTCTTGAGGCCCTGAACAAACGATTTAGCATCTGTCACATTAGGTAGCTCAATGCGTGATACGTCAAAGGCATAGCTTGTATTACCGCCACCGCTTCTTGCTGATAGAGTTGTTAACATCTGCTGTGGCGTTGTATTGCTCCATTTCCAAAGATTGGCCGTCTGATTAGCAGGGATGATATTGTCGCCTTGACCAAGAATGCGCATCTCAGGGCCACGCTCACCAACTAGGGATAGTCCACCTCTGAAATTGCGCGTACCTGTGGCATTCTTTGACCATTTGCCGGTTTCACCTGAATAAGATAGGTTAGTACCAGTTTCTTTAGCCAACCGTTCAGCCAACTCTTCATTGGCTCTGTGCAACTCATCTTTTGTCTTCTCATCAGCATCAAACCAACGCTGGGCATTTAACTCCATTTGCCGCCTGATGACCTCGGCCGTATCATCTAAGTCTTCTGCCTCGCGCACCCAGTCATCATATTTCTTGTTGTCTTTCCAGTCTTCATCTTCAAAGTCGGCTTTCTCATTAGGTAATAAGCCCTCACCATGTACAAGCAAATTGTTGATTTCAGCCAGGTCATTAGCTTTCTGCAATTTTTCTTGCAATGCTCTTAATTCCTCTGTTTGCTGATGTAACTTATCCTTCTCAGTCTGGTCATATAGAGTGAACCATCTTTCTGAGTTCTCCTCTATCTTCTTAGCGATATAATCTTTTGCCTGAGTAATGTAGCCTTGACTAATGGCTTGACCATTGTCGACCTTTTCTAGAGTCTTATTGATAGCATCGACATTGTTAGCCAACTTCTTGTCGCGCCTCGCCTCATCTAGTGTTTTACCACTTGGCTGACGATTAGCCGCACGTTCAGCCTCGGATTGAGCTGTGGTATCTATGCCAAGTTGAGCATAACCAAGGTCGCGGAATTTGCGGCGAGATTCTGCCTCAACGGCTATAGCTTGTCGTTCAAGGTCGGTTGCAGCTTCAAACCATTTTTCGCTTAATTGCTTAATAGCTTCTTCGTTTTCTTCGAGAGCCGCTTTTAACTTGTCGAGGTCAAACGTAGCATATTCATACCGGTCGGACTCATCCATTCGATTGATATGCCAATCGCGCTTACTAGCTCGTTCAGCCTCTCCAAGAGCCGTCTCATAAGCATTGCCCTGATAATTGTTGGCCCACATCATATCCAAGATATCGTTCATTGTTTGCCATAGTTCGGCTGTATCCTCTCTGCGCGTACCCCTCCAAGCCGGTTCATAACTACGCCAGCCAAACGGGTCGTCAGGGTGTTGCACCATAGACATTTGCCAAGCCATACGAGAATATTTGCTAGAATCTATATTATCATACTGCTCAGCCATCTTGGCATACTCATCGTATCCAAGACTCTTAAATATATCCTTATAATATTGGAATACCTGTTTGGCGGCATCGAATCTATCAACCATATCTTGAAGAGCATAGATATCTGCGTGTTCTTGGCTAGACCAATACTTGAAGACCTCTTCCCAATCGTCGAAAATAGACGTACCGGGTAGATTGCCCAACCAAGCATCAGTTGTCTTATAATCACCGAATTGCCTCTTCTTAATCTGCGCATCAAATACATCAATCCAGAACGCCTTGGTAAAGCCAACAAAATTACCATCTTTGTCCCAATATAGAGGCTTATCGCTGTTTCTATCCGCAAGATACCTAGCACCGTTAGTATCAGTTGCTACCATACCTTGTGCATTACTGCCATATGTCCCACTACTCATCAAGCTACTTGTCGAAACATAGCCATTGACAGCATCGACCACGCCTTGCCCATATGTCTGTAGCGCATTTTTAGCCCAATCCAGCCATTCATTCAGTAGTTTCTTATTACTATCATAATAATCGGCACCAGATGCAGCCATATTTTTGAGCCAGTTGTTAATCATCTCTTGCGTGACATTGCCGCCATTCTGAACGATATCCTTCATTTCGTTGAATATCTCAGTGGCGTTGTCTTTCATCTCTTTAAGTTGCTCTAGCTCACGTTCACGCTGAATCTTATCGCGGGTTTCCTCATAATCGGCTTGGGCCTTAGCAATAGTGCCATAGTCCTTATCATATTGGAATTGGCCGTTCTTATAGAGCAGGATTTTCTTTTGCTTGGCTTCTTCTAGGGCTTTGAGCTTTTCTTCAAGTTGCTTTTGGCGGTCAAGCTCTTTATTGGTTTCTTCAACAGCATCTGTTTTGCTATCCCAGAAATCATCAGATGCGTCTTTTAGCTCACTGATAGAATCAAGGATTTTCTGCTTGGCTTCTTCTGCGGCTTGCTCTGCTGCACGGGCTGCTTGTTGAGCCGCTTGCTCTGCTGAGGATGCGGCTGATTCATATGCAGACTGAGATTCCTTAGCCGCTTTTTCTTGAGCTTTCTGTGCTTTCTTAGCTTGCTTTTCGGCCTCTTCTGCGGCTTTTTCTTCAGCTGATTTTCTAGATGAGCCACCACCTCCGCCTGATGGGAAATTCTTAGAAATCTCATCTAACCGCTTCTGAGTATCCTCTATGATTTTATCATAGGTAGTTTGTCCAGCGGAAGAAATACGAGATGACACCCATTTATTAAAATCTGCAACATTAGCATCTGCGCTCTTACCAAACGAACGGAAGAATGCAGATTTTAAGCCTTCTATATCCGTACTTGCACCAGATGCTAAACCTCCGACAAGTCCTTGCGCGGAACCAACACCCGCCAAAGCCATCATTTGAGATAGTTGCCCCGCGGTAATCATTGCGGCAGAGCCAACTTTTTGAATCTCTAAGATTAGCTTAGAATAGTTGGCTTGCGCTGCTTCCTGTTGTGCTTGTAGTTCTGCTTGCGCCATAGAACGCATTGAACTATCAACACTTAATGCTTGCAACCCAGCTTCAGTGAGTTGCCCGTTTTGCTCAAAGAGGGACGCGGTTAATTGAGCTGCGGCAGTTGAGGTATCATAGGTGGCAACAGATATGTTGCTCATTGCCTCTCCAACACCATCACTTGCAGTCTTTACAGCATTTAACCCATCTGCGACTGCCCATGTGCCATTCTCTAATTGAACAAGTGCGCCAGCCGCAGGACGAGTGTTGGCATCAATAAGCCCCATAGAAATGGCTAGGTCACGAGCATAAGCAGGAGTTACGCCTAGGATATTAGCAAGGTTAGCAATCGTCTGATAAGCATTGTCGCCACTAGACTCAAACGAGAGCATAGTAACAACAAGTTGTTCAAATGCACCCTTTAACTCACGTTCACTATCGGTCAACTCTCTTGCTCCGGGAATCGCGTTCTTTTGAGCATTTTCAAGATTAACCAACTTTTCATAAGTTGGAGCTAATTCCTCGTATAGTCCTTGATAACTATCTTTGAGATACGTGTTAAGCTCGCCATTGTCCTTGATAGACCCAGATAATTCCTGTAATGCCTGAGTATCAAGTGCATTCATTTCATCTGCAGTTAGCTTGGTATTCTCAGTAGTTGTAACAAAGGCATAACCAAGGTCGAGCAATTTTTGCTTTAGCTCATCTGTAGATTCACCCGTAATACCCTCTGTTTCAGCAAGAGACTTAACAGCTTCATCCATAGATGCAAATGTCTGATTATCTGTATCATTAGGGCTAATTGCTGTATATCTAGTAGCTTTCCCATATCCGGTTCGTTCAGATAACTCTTCACCAGCCGCCATTGCTTGCCGCATTTGAGCCACTTGAAGCTCGCGCTCTTGTTGCGCAATTAAGTCTTTAAGCTCTTGTTCTTCATCATTGATGGCTCTAGTCCGGTCTTTCCAACCAAGTTTATTAATTTCGTCAAGCCTGTCTTGAGCGGTCTTTAGAGAATCAGATAGAGTAGATACGCTCTGCGCAGCTGTATCAAAATCTGGGTGGGATGCTTTATATGCTTTAACAGCCTCTACAATTCCGACAATAGCCGCACTTACTGCTAGGAATATTGGTAATGCTACTGCCCCAGCTCCACCAGCTGCCGACAATGCTGCACCAAATGTGCCAGAACCCTCCGCTACGAGGGATAGTACAGCGCCAAAATTCTGGAACTGACCAACAATAGTTGGGATAATTTTCGACACTTGAACAAGGCTACTAAGTCCCCATCCAGCGCCAGTCAATAGACCAATTTTTGTAACAAGCACGCCAATATCTGTATTGGCTAATTTTAAGAAAGCATCGCCAAGTTTAAGAACTGACGAAATCAACTCTTTATCAATAACATTATTTGCTAAATCTTGGAATGTTGCTTTAAGATTATTTGTTTGATATTCGAGTGATTCTTGGAATGCCTCATTCTCGCGCATTGCTGACCCAGCTGAATTAAGCGCAGTTGCCGTTGCTTTTGTTGCTGTATCAAAATTTGAAAGAATAGCTGCTAAATTCTGTGATTGGTTTGCGCCTGCTTGCTGATTTAAATAATACGCTTGTTCATTCTTAGTCAGTGTTGGCCAAATTTCTGCAACGTCTGTAAGTACGTCATATAAACTACGAAGTTGACCCTGTTGGTCAAGAATAGCAATATTATGTTTTTTGTACCAATCAGTTAGTGCTTGACCAGTGGACGATGATTCATCGATAACTTGATTTAATCGTGATTGAACGGAAACAAGCGCGCGAGATACTTTACTTGCATTTCGCGTCACCTCAGTACCCGCAGTTAGTAAACCAAGGCTTTCTTCAAACGAGTTATTGCCAACTGACAATGCGGCCGACATATTGCCTAGGTTTTTAGCTAATTGTCCAGATGAAACAGCATAGTTATTTGATACAGCGTTAACCGCATCAATGATATGCTCGGCATTACCTGCTTCAATGCCAAATGCCTTCATTTGGGCTATAATAAACGATGCGCTATCGCCAGCGCTTATAGCTTCATCGCTGACATTCTGAAATGTTGTTGCTACCTTTGCTAATATAGCTGAATCGGAATCATTAAAACTATTCTTTCTAAATTCCGTTGCAGCCTCAACCATCTCTGACGGTTATAAATTATCTAATATATCCCCAATCATTGTCATACTTTTCTTGGGTTTTTACTTGTGCTATTCTACGCTCTTTCTGTTTTTGCTCTATTTGCTGTTCATGCAGATTTACATCATAGCTACCATCGCTTACCCATTTTCTCATAATAGAATTAAGTAAGACAAGTAAAGGAAACGCAAAAATAGAAAAAATGAGGATGATAACAAGCGGCATACCCGTTTCGCATACGAACCATATAACCAATGGAATCAGTGTGAGCATCACTATGACCCACATTATAACACGCCCCACTTATTGTCATATTCATCCTGCGCTTTAATCTTCGCTATATCCTTATCTCGTTTCTTTCTGTTAATTTCCATACAATCATCTGGATTTTTGCGCTTTGTTGTGTAGCCACTCATAGAACAAAGATAAATAAGGACTGCAAATACAAGTACAGTCACAATAATTGCCACCATATACACATTCTCCATTACAATTTCCCCCAACGCCAATCATCATCCAATCCCCATTCATTGATTCGCCGCTCCTCCTCTTTGGCACGGCTATCAATATGACATGATTGATTTTTCTTATCTTTGGGCTTTTTAAACAAACTGACGATTGTTCCAATCCAAATGTAGAACATAACTGGTAGTAACACAAGTAGCAAAAATACAGAAGTCATAATAGATACCTCCTTTAAGTATCTATACAATAGCACATATTAGATAATTTGTCAAGGGGTTTTCAAGCCCTTCCCGAATAATTCTTAGCCCAATGGATATGGAGGGCCAGCCCTGTATATTCTGTTGACACACCGCTCATCACGGCTTCGCGCCCAATCTGCCCTTTTGTCTCAAATATTATACATTATTTGTGACAGATTCTTTAGGTTTTTCAACCATATAATCATCCTTATCGTCTTTCTGCTTTCGCACTAATTCATTGTTAATAATGAATGGTTTTCACACTCAGGCATATCTCATCCTCATGCTGTAGTGATAAGGCTCTTGAGGCTTTCAAGGGTTTAGGGGCTGTTCTCTATGCACATTTACCATTTGTACATACCGGCTCAGACCGATTTGGTTTACCGGTGCGGCCAACTGTTTGACCGATTTTAGATAGTTTATCTGTGTATTCATCTAGCGCCTGCCCGTTTAAGTCAGATACCTTCTTAAATTCGGTTAATGCTGAATCAAGCTCATATACCTGACCGGCCATATCCTTGATAACAGAAGTAAATTTGTTAAATACTTCATTTGCTACATTAAATGTAAGCTCAAGGTCTTGTCCCGCATCATTTAAATTTTTGGTGGATTGGACGGCATCATCAATGTCTTTTTTACCAGATTTTATACTAGATGTATCAAGAGGAATTTCATATTTTTTAGATTTTAATTGACTATCAATATCTTTAAGATTAAGATCAACATCAACGCTGATAGAGTAGTTAGAACTTTTAGCCATTCATCACACTCCCTTTTTCTTAATTTGTGAGTAGGCTATGAGGATTCCTTCTGCGCAATCATCCTCATTCTTTTTGCTACTTGGGGCAACCCATGCCAATTCGAGGCCAAATTCTTCATTCGCCATCTCTATGGCTTTTTTCTTCAGAACATCTCTTTGCAAACCAGCTCTTGTGCCGTCAAAGAGATTAAGGTCGCCACGCCATTTACTTGGCATCAAGAAGCATGGCTTTATCTTGAAGCCAGCGCATAATGCTAATATCACGCCTTGCACTGCGCCCAATTTCTCTATGGTGGATGCACCTTTTTTTAGCGGCACTTCCTCTGCATAGATAATAGTTGGTTGATACTGTCTAAATATTTTTGATAATTGCATAGTAAGCCCCATTACCCTATCATGCCAATCATCACCCTTGGGCTTGATTGCGCCATATGCAACGAGTTCACCATTATCAAATATAGACCATCCAGTGCAAGAGGTGCTTGCATCAAGTCCACATATAACCATGTTAACTTTCCTCGACATAAAGCGGCGTATTGTGCATTTGTACAGTAAGCCCAGCCGCCTCCATGCCTTCTTTCATCCATTGTTTCATCTTACGTCTACCTATGCGCTTATTTAGTTCAGTCCATGCGTCACGCTTTCTTTGCCAATCTCCAATGCCAAAGCCAGAACCCCACTTTATATTACCATAAATAATATCAGCTAGATACTCACGAGCATCTGCGCCTCTATAACTTCCAGCAATACCAATATGTTGCGCATAATTTTCTGAATTTGGGTCTGTACTACCAAGTGGCATTTCACTTGGTTTGAAGTAAAATTCGCCATGCGCTACAGAATTCATGCTTGGTGGATTGTAATACTCGCCTGTAAAGTCCCACGCATTAAGAAAACCCTTGGTTCTATCATATTCTGTTGGCTGATAAACCTCGTAGACAACGAGTCGCACTACTTCGCGATTTTCATTCCATATCTTTTGAACAACATATTGTACAGCTTTTTGCAAGGGGTCTTTCAGCATTCGACGCAATTCAACTTCACTTTTTGCCGTTGGCATTCTTTGCCACCTCTAGGTATTCATTGAGCTTCTTGCTAAATTCGGGCATTTCATTAGCTAGCTTCATGAGTGTACGCATTGGGCTTTCCTCGTACTTGATGGCCTTCTCAATATCATAGAAATTTAGCACATTCGCCTTAACACAATCAATCAGGCCGGACTTGAGCCAATGTTCATGATTGTAGTTATTGACTTCCTCAGCCGTTAGATTGGTTGCATAAATAAGCAGTAGCATATCAATATTCTGTTCGCGCTCTGCCCAGCTCTTTAGCGTATAGACGCTATTAGCAATAGCCTGAACTTGTGCATAAGTTAGATATGGGTTGACACGAACGCCAAAATCCTTGAGTTCAATACTTTCCATTTCCTTAAAATCCTTCATTATTCCTTATTCTCCTTTTCTTTAACTACCTTATAAGTTCCTTTATATTTCCTTAGATGTACATTATCTGGAATATAATCATATGGGTTTTCTACCTTAATAAGTTGGTCACCAACTTGTACATATAAATATCCATGCCGCGCCATCTTAACATTGCCTTGATTTTGCCGCATTGGGCAATTCAACATGCCATCTAATTGTTTCCAGATTTGGAGCTTGGTGCATCTATATACATGAGGGCAGATTGGCTCACCCTCTTGCTTTGTACATTTACAAAAATCCATATATGCGCCTACTTTACAATAGGGGCAATCCATAATTTATTACCTCCTCATATTGAGTTGTAATAAAATGGGGTAGCCGAAACTACCCCATTATTATTGTTTATTAAATTGTGATTAACCCTTAACGGTAACATTAGCGTAGCCAACCTTGTCTGTAGCCTTGCCAGTTGCATCATTAAGAGTAACAGAAATTACAGTGTCACCAGCAGTGGAAGACGCCGTTACAACGCCCGTGCTTTCACCAACAGCTGCAGACGTGCCAGATTCAACAGCAAACTTAAAGTTGCTATTGTCCATCATGCGAGATGCAACGCCACCACCAAAGACGGCATAGACCTGTAGGGTCTCAGTGGCGCTCTTGGCTAGTTCTAGATCGGCATTAGCAACCGCAACAGCCTTGACATCATCCTGCCACTTTGCGCCAAAGATTTCCTGAGTCATAGTACCATAGATGGGGTCTTCCTCACAAGAAGAGCCATCATCAAGTGCTAGAGCAGAGCCATTTAGAGAAACGGTTGCAGTAGATGTTGCAGACCAAGTTAGATTCTGAGAACCATCTAGCTGATACTGTGGAATATCAGTAATGAGACGGCCGTACTTGGAAGTAGAAGCAGCAACATTAGCAACATCACCAGAGTATAGGTCGTTAATTAGAACGAGGTGCAGAGTCTTAGGCACATACTGAGCCTTGATAGTGATAGACTTAGCATTGAGATTCTGATAGAAATACTTGACGCAATAATGGTCGCCAGCAGTAGCACCTGGGACAGTGATTGCATTCTCAGAAACAGTAGCAACAGTCCAGTCATCATCTGCGGGCTTCTTATACCAAGCAAGAATAGCGCCCTCAAACGCAACAGCGGTATTAGTCAGAGTGATCTTACCACCAGTCGCAACAGTTTCACCAGCCTTTGCGGACTCGTATAGAGTGACACCACCTTGGTTTACATCGACACCTAGAGAAGCAGCTACATACTGTAGGTTAAACATTGCATCAGTAATCTGAATGTTCAGATTGGAGTCGTGGAAATATTTACCGTAGAGTAGATTGCCGGGACCGCCACGGACTTCCTCACCCGTGATGGAGGCATCGAAGGTGGTATTTGAAAGTGTTTTGCCAACACCAATTAGTTGCTGACCATAGAAGAATAGTGCTCTTGCAGGGCCAGCCGTAAAAATATTAGCCATATATTTTCATTTCCTCCTCAGTTATTTTGAGTTAGTATTCATATTATACATAGCATCTAAAGCCGCCCCATCAGTAGGCATATTCTTTGATGCTCTTATTTTACCATCAGCAACTTTACCATCGCCACCCATTGATTTATTATAATCCTCAAGCGTCATGATATAGTCGCTATATTTATCTTTCTTTTTCTTGTAAATCCAATGCTCCATGTCTTTGGCTTTACCCGCATACAAGGCAATAGGCCGCGTCGTTAAGAAGTCCACTTCTTCGCACACCTCGTTAAACAAGAGATTAAAACTGCGATATGTCATAGTATGGAGCTTTTCTTTATCATAACCAGTATGAGCCGCGACAATAGCAATTTTACGCTCAGTCGAAATCGGCGCACATTTTGCGGCTCTCATCGCTTTAGTTTCTTCAATTGCCTTTTTTAAGTCCGGGTCAATATATTCGTCATCATAGTCAAGTATATTTTGGTACATAACAATGCGGCGAATATCTTCAAAATCTTTCTCATATATCTTGACCTCACTATTACCAACATCGCCAATGAACGGCTTGCCGCTATTATCATTCAGGATAAATGGCAGTTGCATATGGAAACAAAGGATACAAATGTTTGTTAACTTTTGTCGCTCATATTTAGCCGCATCTTCATCCTCTTGACTTAGCTTATATTGCATGATATACTTGAGATAAGACATCTGAATAATCTCGACAGAGCCAAAACTATTCTTATCTATGGTCAACAAGTCGCAACTTGTTAAAAAGATTAAAGAATCCTGTAATTTTACAGGATATATCTGAAGCTCATGACCGTTCCTTAATTTATATGGTACAGGCTTATCATAAGCGAAATAAAGCTCATTGTAGACATAATAGTCCGACTTCGGATTAAACACGGCAACCATCCTCTGTGCCAACATCGCCAACATCGACAGCCATGTATAGTTGCACGCCTGTGAAAGTCTTATTATTGCCAATTGTTGACCGCGCCGCGCTGTATCGACTCATATCATCCAAGAATGTCAGCTTGCCTACACCGCCGACTTCTACTCCATTCAGTAGAGTAAGGATGCAATGGATAAATAAATCACCGCGATTGACAGGAACGCCATTATATTCAACTAGGCTCATTTGACCGCCATATAAACAATCAAACGCATAGACTACTGTACTAGTATATAGCTCAGACGCATGGATATAATATTGATATATCTTAACAATTTGCTTAGATTCAGCCATAGCATCCTCAATTAGATTGGTTAAGAATACACTATATGTATCCTGCTTGTTTTGCGCCCATACCAGTTTCATCTTCTGTTGAAATGTAAGCGGTTCATGGCTCAACGCCTTATAATCCTTATATGCCAGCATCTTCCAAAATACCTCGGCAATAGGGTCGGTCGATTTTGCTAGATATACCATAATATTATATGGTATTGTCGGTAAACGACTTAATGAATTATACATAATCTAACCGCCCTCCTTTAGCCCATTGGAAATGGCGTGTTTTCATCCATTGGATAATCAATAGAGCTGTTATCCGCAAGCTGATTAACGAGATCATCACCGGCATGAGCCTCATCAAGATATAGCTCAAGAGTAAGCAATGTCGACTTATTATCACCGTATGCGTTAATTGCGTTTTGATAAGACAACAACTTAAATGGTCTGCCACCTAGCATATATCTGGTATTCAGCTTGAATAGTCTATATACATCCTCATTGCCCTGAACCATAACAACAGCATGGTTGTTTGGCGTGATGATAGGTGTACTTACTTGTGCTGATGGTGATTGCATATCGTAGTCAACAACGCATGGTGCGCTAAAGATTACGTCATTGACCTCATCTTTAATACGCATAACATTATTGCAGCGGCGCACACCAACACAACGAGGTAAGCCATCAAACTTGCCTGAATCATGTACAATCCACACATTGTTGTCAAATTTGTAGTAAAGTCCACGCACAACAAAATGATCGATGTTCTTAAATATTAGTTGTAAAAAATCTATTGTATCTTTTTGTCCAGTCGATGTAGTTGCCACAGTAGGCGCAACCCATGCCTCTACAACATTATATTCATTAGACCCTACTCCATTTTGTTCTAGCAATTCGCCGCCATTCTCAGGCGTTTTAGCAGATGTGTTATCCCATTGTGCGCAAATGTATTCTTGCGTCAAATCGCGGTAATAATCATTGGGGTTTGGTTGATATTGAAACATCTCATATGCCATATCAATCACCCATCCTTTCAATCCTGTTCGTCATACGCAATACACATGAACGAATAATAGGATGAGTAAGCTCAAGCCCCATTTTGCTTAATCCTGCTAATGTATCAGCGATTTCGCCATCAACCGCCCTAAATCGCACAGATAGCCGCTCACAATATGCTGTATAGTCGGCTTCTTCGATTGTCGGCTCAAGGCTGGTCAAATCTTCAAACAACAACAGGACTTTATATAAAGCATGAATTTTATCTTGCTTATCTGTTCTACTCATATATCCACCCCTCTTTAATAATTATAGGAGGATAGATATAAGAGCTGGTATTTGTCGTGAATGAGCCTGTCTACATCTTCTTCTAGCTTATCAATGACGTTCTGTTTTTCCTTAAAATTCTGGGCGGACACGCCATCCATCTGGAAAGATGATGGAACTTTAAGTTTTTGCGCAATCTGTGTTGCTACGTCCGTCTCGCCGCGCCACCAGTAAATTACCCAATATTCGGCAAGAATCTGAATCTCTAAATCTGTTAAATCTGCGTCAAATTGTCTAAGCTCTGAATCGTATGTTAGCGGTTGCTCACATTCTATAAACTTTGCAGCTGAACTAATGACCCAACCATCAATCTTGTCATGAAACAGCTCAATATTTGCGTCATATAGCTTGCGCAGTTTATAGTCATCAATTACACTTAATGCTCTTTGTCCAATAACATCAAATGATGTTGCCATAATTTATCACTCCTTGTCATCAAGGGGTTCAATATTTAAGAAATCTACTCCTGTTAGCTTACCAAGACGAACTAGGATATTAGCGTCAACTGGCTTGCCGTTAAGCTGTCTATCAGACACCATATCAATAATGATGCGCTTTTGAGAATCGGTCGCATTTTCAAATACATCACAGACATAATTCGCGTCCTGATTAAGAAGCGTTTTCATCTGCTCATCATTGAGCATACCATCATAGACGCCACCCATATTACAAGATTCTAGGAACTCATTATCTGGAATATATACATATCCATTAGCAATAGTGTTAGGCATATTTGCCACAATGACACGAGCCTCAGATTCCTGTACACTCTTAGTACCAAACTGATTGTCGATGTGATACATACGAGTTCCCTTGAGGTTCAAGCCACCAGCGGTCATGTTGATAAATACAATCTGCTTGTTAGGATTGGCGGAATTAACAGGTACTACAAAATTGCTCTGTGCTTGCATAAGAACCTGCATCTGCGCCATCATTTCTTCCATGCGCTTCTGCTGTTCAGCAAGTTGCACCTTGAGCTGTTCCTTCTCTGTATCAACAACGGATACGGTTGGTGCAGCTTCTTTCTTAGTAGTTGTCTTTGATGTAGTCGTAGTAGATTTATTAGTAGTGTTTGCCATTCCTTTTATTTTCCTTTCTTATTTCCGTTATAAATAGAGAGGGGCTATTTCTAACCCCTCTCAAAATATAAATTACTCAGTAATGTCGTAGTAGCCAATGAATGCGCCACCAGAGAACTGGAAGTCATATGCCTTGCGAAGAGTGCCATTAGAGGTAAGGTCAGCATTGTCATAGAACTGATTGCCATTGGTCATAGCTGTAACGACAGCACCTTCGATAACCTTGTTGACAGCGGGGCTGACAACATAAAGAGCAGTATCGGATAGAGCCATGCCGAAATCAGCAGTACCAGTAGGAGCCTGAGGTAGCTCATAAACATCAAAGCCATAGAAATTCTTGACGAAAGAAACAACGCCTTCCTTGCCGTCAATGTTCACACGATAGCCCATAGCGCTATCAGGTAGAACATTCATAAGAGCAGCAGCAGTACCAAGAATGATAGGCTTTGCCATGCCGTTATAAGCCTGAACACGCTGTGCAAGCTGAACTAGCTTCTTAGCATCAAATGCGCCGGACTCCTTAAACTGAGAAGGCTGAGACGTACCAGCTAGACCAGCATTGAGCGCCTTGTTGATTTCGTTGTTCATGCCAATTTCGGCAGAAATAACAACACGGTGCATAGCTTCAGCAATATCGTCCTTGCGAGCATAGACACGAGCCATATCGACATACTCAGTGATGATATGCTCAACTGGGCTTAGAACGAGGTCGCCACGGAACTTTCTCTGACGATGAGTCACGCGCTCACCCTTTGCACCAAGACTATTAGTGAATAGAGTCTTAGCAGGAACTTCAACATGGATAGCGTCAGCGTAACCAGTTAGACGCATATTTACGAATGGAGCAAATGCGGCCTGAACATATGCAGGAAGAATAAGGTTGAGCATTGCGTTCTCAACTGCAAGCTCTGCCCAACGAACAACGGGGTTAGCAAACCATGCGTCACGATTAGCATCAGTTAGAGGGCAGTTAGACATCTTTTCAATTTCTGCAAAGTAAGCATGATATACTTTCTCAGACTTCTCAGAAAGAGCAACATTAGTATCATATGCACCTAACTTTTCGTTCCACTGAGTAGCAGCCTTATGATTATGATAATCTTCGTATGCAGTATAGAAATCAGCATTGCCCTTGGCAAAGGTGATTAGTTCATTAGAAATCATAGTATTATCTCCTTTATATATTATTCAATATCGCAAGATTAAATCTTCATTAGAATCCAAGTCTTGACGATTTCAGAACCAACATCCATGTTATGAGTGGTAAGAACCTTGAATGCAGCACCGGTAGCAGCTGCCTGACCAGTTAGTTTACCAGTAGTATCAACCTTAGCATAAGCAGAATCAGCGGGATCAGCAGTAAAACCATCAACAGTAATCTCAATAGAGTCGCCCTTAACTAGACGCTTGACAGAGATGGGTTTGCCAGCCTTATTGGTGAAATAGCGAGGGTCAGCATAAATCTGGGACTCAAGGCTATAACCAACTTCAGGGGTAATAGCAATAAACTCACCGTCGCCACCAGCGGTAACAGCAAACTCAAAGCCGCCATCATTAGTCTTGAGCTTCATATCACCAAGAGTAAGAATAGTGCCGTTATCAATATCAGCAGTAGCGATACCGCAGAAATTGTAAGCATCAACGTTCATATATGCACAGTGCATACCGTTCACAATAGTATGTGCCATAGTTATATAATCTCCTTTATAATAAATTAAATTCTATCCCAAACAGAGTTGGATTTCTTGTTGTTGTCGATAGGAGCCGCAAAGCGGAACAACCCATCATTATTTTTCTTTACATTCTTCTTCACAGCGGAGAAAGATACAGCCTTGACCTTATTTGTCCAGCCATCAATCTCAGCCATCTTGCAAGCCATGCCCTCATCACGCATTTCCTTATACTGCTCATCAGACATATATTCCTTGCATTCAGCCATAATAGATTCAACGGTTGCGGCCTTACGCTGTTCCTCAACTTCTGCCTTAAACTTGCGCAGTTCTTCTAGTTCTGCGTCCTTTTCCATGATGATATTATCACGAGATTCAATATCCTTTTCAAGTTCAGCCATCTTAGCCTTCATTTCGTCTGCGGACATCTCTTCCTCATGCTCATCATCGTCGTCATCATCGTCGCAATCAGCTAGACGATATTCAGCAACATTCTCAGGTTCAGCAAATTTCTTGATATTATCAGTCTCAGTAAATTCCTGCTTGACCTCAACAACCTCATCTGCAAGAGTAAGACCGTCCTCAGTCAGACTAAAATCGAGCCGATATAGCTTCTTGGTATCATCAATAAGGATAGCAAATTTCTTATTGTCCTCCTCATAAATACCCTGAATACCATATTCCCAATTACGAGCTTCACGCATAGCGGTATATAGTCTACCCCACATATCGCCAATATCAACCGCGCTAAATTCAATTTCAGCCATTTTCTTGTCCTCCTTTCTTTCAGAATCGTCATCAAGGTCTAACTTTTTATAGATAGCCTCAATTTTATTTACAACCTCAGTCTCATCATTCTGCTTTGCATATGCTAGTGCAGCACTCAGAGCATTTCGGTTATAGATGAATGTATCACCATCAAGCATCATAACTGGGTACTTGAGGTGTTCAGATGGTGCATCTTTCCAACCATCTTCTACAAGTAGATATACAGATTTAACAAGTGTGTCACGATTCTTAGCGTCCATGATTTTATCTCTCATAGCCGTCTTATCGTAATTTCCCCAATCAGCCGTTGACATGGCTTCTTTGGACTTGTCAATCTTATATGTTTTCTTTTCAGCCATTGATTGTTTCCTTTCTTCGACAAATTGCTTTAGATTAGATAGAGAATCAGATTTATGTAGATTACTGTAATAGTTCTCCGCATCTTCCTCTGAGAATCTAACGATTGTAATATTTGCATCAGGTACAGATGGGCGTACAGTTCGTCCCAAAGTTGTTATCGTTTTGATGTCAAACCCATCACATTCATGTTCATCAATCATTGAAAATTTAGCCTCGATACTTACAGAGCGTTGCGCATCATCTTCTGAGAAAACATTACAATATTCTTTAGCATATCGTTTACTGATAATACAATCAACATAAGCATCAAGATAGCCGTCATCAGCTTCGATAAACTCAACATCTTGCTCTTTCGGTACAATCCCTACGATTGACTGCCCATTGGTATGTGTAGTGCAATCATTAAATTTAACCTCAGCAGTGACCCATTTACCAAGCACGGACGGCGCATATTCTCTGAGTACATTTTCTGGAATGACAATATCATGCGAGTTTGGACGTGTTGATAAAAATGCCGTCCGACCTACCATATAATCATCATTATCATATTCGCTCATATCAATATGCTTGATACTTGATGCTTCAAATTTAATTGTTTTTTCCAATCATCTTCCTCCTTTCTTCAAGGATATAACGAGACATTCATCCCGTCTACGGTGGCCCAAAGAGCACTATGCCCAAGCCGCCAATTTATGGTTAATTGACATCTTGTGAATCAACACCAGTATAGTCAACAGACCACGTTTTCATTTCTTCAATAAGCCCCTTAGTATAATGATTCTTTTGTAGCTTATTGACATAAATATCCTCAATCTGTAACATGTGCATCTTTTCATAATATGGCAATGTCTTATTGTCCATATATCTATAGAACATATTTTTAATTTCACCACGACACGCCTCAGTTGTATATGCTACAGTTGCATCTAGCTTACTCTCAATTCTCTTGAGCGTTGCTTTAAGTGTATTTTGCTTTACTTTATCATCTTGTTCGCTCTGATATTTTTTTAGAGCATTCGCAATATATAGTTTAATAGGTTTGCAACACAAGGTAATAACCGCTGCTAAAGAAAGGATTGCTCCTAAAATTGCGGCAATATTCTTGATTGTTTCCAATCATAGCTCCTCCTTTCTAGCGTATTATCCTTCTATTCCATTCTTATTTAACCATTTTAGCAGTTTTGCATTTCGCTTATAATAATGCGCGTCGTCATCTAGGTATTTAGCTGAAAAACCAGCCTTATCAAGTTCCCATGCTAAAGCGCTATCTGCAATAAAATAATCTTCTGGATTTCTTGGTATTCCAAGGATAATCATTGATAATCCTCCAACCCAACAATACCCCAACTGTCAATATGGCGGTCATATTCGTCATATTCTGTTGACATTTGTTTTGCTTTATCATCCAATAGAATAATCTGCGCTACAACTTTATTCATATCCTGCATAAGCTCTTGTAGCATGGCATTTGCGTTAAAATCTTTTTCTTCCTTGGCAATATAATACGTTTGCTTAATAACTTGATATAAGTCAAGCGTTTCTCTAAGCATAGTATCCATCATTTGCTCAAGATTATCATATGTGCGCTTATCGCCGCGCGTCTCAGGATAATATGTAGTAATATTCCACTGATGCTTAAAGTCACTTACAGTATCAGCCATAAGCGGCCAGAGGTGCGCTAATTTATGATGGATAATATTTGCGGCATTTGGCATAGCAAATTTTACTTCCATCCACGACACGCAACGGTCGAATGTGCGGTTTAACTGGAAATACTGCCCAACTAGAATATCTAGGGCTTCACTTGTTCTTTCTGATAACATCATAATATCATTCCTCTAATGTTTCTCGGCTTGCTTCGCCTGATTCGGTCAAATCTCTAGCGTTCTTGCGTTCGCGCCCGCCCTCATTATCTTTGTAAGACGATGTATTGGCGTTAAGCATCATAGTCGAATACTTATCAATCCAGCCAGTATATTTACTCTCAGCAAGCATCCTATCAAATGTAACAGGGTTCATACCAACAGCACTAGCCCACGCAGACGAATTGAGTACAAGCCCCTTATCAGCCATCTTCATCATCTTATCAAATCTGGCATCTCGCTCAAATTGATAGTTAGAGCCAACGAACTCAAACTTAAACTTATATTTGCTCGTCATTTGATTTACATAGAAATCAAGAAAATTATTGAACTGAGCATACATTGGCTTCATAGTCTGATAGACCTCGTTAAGCGCCGCCTCTAATTCAGCATTACTCATCTTATCAGATGAATAGATAACACGACTAATACCAGTACCAATACCAGCAGTTGTGGTTAGTTCATTTGTATAGCTATTTGGGTTCTTATCCTCAAATTGGAAATATTTAATATTCTCAAGTGGTAGAGCTGCTAGTTTAGCAGCATTCTTTAGACCATTAGCCGCCTTTTGCATAAATGCTCCAAGCGTTTTCGGGTCAATAGCAAATTGATTTGCCTTCGTGCCTGACTTGGCTGAATCAAATAGTCTAATTTCACCAGCTAGAATACCAGCCGCAGAGATAAGATCTTTGTTATACTGTAATTCACCAACCTCATCACTGCGTAGAACATTAGCTACATATGGTGCTAAGAATGGATTATTAGCAAAGTTGTCTGTAGAAAATTTCCAAGCATAAGCACCATTGAGAGGTGATACATCTGCCCATAGAGCATAACTGCCAGTACGTTTATCGAGTGGCGCAGACGGCTTGTAATTTAACTCCGCATTTTCGATAGCATCAAGATACGTCTTTTTAAGACTTGGGTCAAACCCCTCAATATCTACGCCCGGTTGCATAAAATACAGTACATTAAAAGACCAGAGTAACCCTTTTTCAAAGTACCCTGTAAGCATACAATAATCTTGCGGCATGATTTGTAATGCATATTTCATCTTACCACGATTGCCGCTCTTAGTCTTTCTGAACCAAGTAAAATATGAGTCGCGCTTTAAGACGTTTAGCAAAACATTATAAAATTCTTTCTTATAGTCAAAGTTAGTTAAGAAATTATCTACTGTTTGCCGGTCTTTCTTGTATTCCTCTGATTCATAGTCGCCCTTTGTATATGCGTTTTTACACGTTATCTGAAGGTCGAAAGATAGCGCATTTGCATAAGAATATAGAGTGCGCTTGAAAATCATATCAAACGCTGATGCAAATTCTACAAAACCCTGTAAATCAGCGCCACTATTCTTGTAATCATTGAGCGCCTTTTTTACCGCTTCTGCATTAGGTAAGCGCGGATTATTGTTTAGATTGGTCAATAGCTGATTACTTAGAAATGGTGAGTAGAAATTGTCAACCGCCATCAATCCTGCACTAAAATCAATAATATCTTGAAGGTCATTTTTAGATAGCTTTACATCTTCATTATTTTTTGGCATCTTCAACCTCCTTTCTTTGTTTTATATTTTTGAGTGTTTTTATTTTCAGCTTTTGATTAAACCTAAGTTGGAACTTGGAGTATATTCACCACACAACCCTAATAGTACCTCCACGGCAACACGCCAACATAGTAGCCGCTTCATAGGCACATATCAATATATTAATTGAATATCATCTAAGTCATATTCTTCAGCATGATTCTGTCTATTCCATTCATTCTCTATGTAATCACATATTAGAATACCCATAGCTAATGTAACAATACGGTCACGATGTCCTGTTCTTGGTGCTTCTAGTTTGATGTTTTCACCTTTGAATATAGTGGTTAAATTAACTGCTTCCGATATGAGCAAATCGGTGTTGCCATGAGGCGCAAGTATATCTGCTATCTGTTCGCCGGTGTATTTGTAATATTCGCCAGTTTCAACAATAGTGTCTTGCTTATCGCTCATTCCTATCAAGAATTTTATACGATTATTCTCAAGCGACATCTTCGTTGCTTTCCAATAAGAAGTGTTGAGCGTTTCACTACCAACAATAGGTATAATACAAGGATAAGCATTTGGGTCTACTGCATTAGCTCTATAGTAATCTAGTTTATCAGGTCGAGCCACATGATATTCTTTTTTATCAGCCATAGTCAAACCATGATTATTGATGAACGCCGAATAACGTTCATTGGTATATGGTTTAGATAAAGCAATCATAACTGCTTCACCACCAGACCTAGCATCAGGTACTAAATAGTCTGCTTTATATAACCAGAATAATTCTTTTAACCGATCAGCACAACCATCTGCGTCATCTGCCGTTGGTAGCAGTTCGATATATTCTACATATTTATCAAAATGGTCTTTTTTCCATTTTGCCCTGATACATATAGCAATACTGTTATCTGACTCATTTGCCTTCTTTCCAGTTGTTGTCCATGCGAAGTCGGACACAATGAGGCGCACTTCATCCTCTTTCTTTTCTTCCTCATCTGATTCGTTAGATACCAATAAATTCATTGGCTTTGGCGGACAAAACGCATCTGTAATAACTTGATTCTCTTTGAATGATTCAAGACTAAAGAAAGAATCCTCAGATTCACCTATAGCCTCGTTTAGATATTCTGTTCTAAATGATATATCATCATTCTGTCTTTTGGCTCTACGATAATCACCCCATGTTTTTAAGCCGTTCTCTATGTTATCAAAGAAGTCTGTTGCAAATATACCATATCTAGTACGCTTATCAACATAATATCCTGTTACGCAGTCACACCACAATCTATACCACCACTGGAACTTAAACTTAGACGATGTTAGATATATACTCTTAGATTCTTCTATCCATCTCTTATTCCCAGAATATGCGGGATTGCTTAAATAATTTGGTTGTCTAGGAAACAACATACCATCAAAAATTTGATCTATCGCCGTTTTCTTCATAATGGCAACTTCGTCGTAAATGGTAAAGTTGGAGCGCGAACCTCTAGCTGACTCAACTGGTGCAAGAACAGTAATAGAGGAATTATTAAGCGTACACTCTACATAGTATCCATCATTCGGCTTTGTTATCTTTATCCAGTCTTTTTCATAATAAAGCAAAAGTAGTTGAGATAACTTTTTTATCAATTCTTTCTCTAGCTTCTCTTTGACCATTTTATTAGCTTGGTCAACCGTAGAGGATGTAATAACTATCTGACAGTTTGGATACAATAGTAATTTACAAACCGCCGCAAGCATAGTAATAAACGATTTAGCGCCGCCACGTCCTGCTCTCCAAAAGTACACATCCGATACGCCGATTTCATGCAATGCCTGACGCTGATATGGTTTTAATGGAATCCCTAAATAAAATTCAGCAAATATATCCCAATTCCGTCTGAATAGAGTTGTCCACTCTATGATGTTATCTTCTAAGTCACTATCTATTTTTTTGGATATGCCAGATACGGCTCGAAGTTTATCAGCCTTAAATGATTCTCTAAGACCACCCATCCTAGAGCGCATTATGCTTCCTCCTTCGGAATTGCTGGATAATCTCTAGTTCCAGCAACAGCATTGCGCAAGCTACGCATCTTTTCGCCCTTGTCCTTTTCGTATCCAACCATATCTACGAATCTTGTCAAATCTTCACATTCAGACGGTTTGGTATATTCCACCCAAGCTATACGCTTCTCAAATGCTCGTTCAGCGTCAGACTTCTGATTGCTCTTAAAATCATCAAGTTTAAGTAGCGACATAAGCGTTTTAATCTGTGACTGTGTATCTTTATTTACACCATTCTTATACTGTTCAAGCTCTAATTTGCACAAATCACGATAGCGCATTTCCATGGCGGTATCCATTTCAAATATGTCTGCCGTGTAGCTATCAAACATATCATCTAGCCACTGACAATCTTCATCTTCATAGTCGCCACCCCATTGTTTGCGCCATCTTGCTTTAAGCGCAACTTCATCAGTTTCACCTTTAGCAACATCACCCAAATCCTTGAAATTAGACAACTCCATATCGCTATCCCATACACCCGTTAATTTATCGGGCGATGTTGATAAGTATGTATGATACAACATAAATAGACTAGGCTTTTTGCCTTTAGCCGCCTTTTCTAGTGTATCAAGACAAGCCGTATATTCAGCCCGTCTCATGGGAATACCAGTCTGCATACAAGTTGACCATAATGCCGCGCCTTGGTCTTTAGTGGATTCAAGAGCTTGCTTATATAGCTCAGTCACACATGATTTGCATGGCTTAATATATTCGCCCGTTTTGATTGGGCTTTTATAGAATTGGCTATCTTGCTTTTCTTTGCCGCAATATGGGCAAAACATATTCTCATTCCTTTCCATTTCCGTTTATTTTCCTATAAATATGACGAAGCAGCCAAGAGCAATCTTGGCTGCTTTGTATTTGTCAAGGTTCAATATTCAATTAAACAACAGTTCCCATTGAGTTGGGCTTATTGTAGATATGAGGCTATAGCCTCCGTCACCTCCTTTCGTCAATTATGCTTCGGATAAACCAGTGGATAATTCAAGAGAAAGTGACCTCCTTTCGGATATTCATAGCCGCCAATGAGTAGTAGCGACAGGTAGTTTCAGTATATGCCTAGATACAAATATTTCGTTAACGCCCGGTTTATTTATCAAGGCTCCATCCGGCATCGAGCCCCACTCACTGTCATGTTTTATGGTTCGTCATCGGCTCCTATGATGCCTGTTGTCCCATCTTTACCGCATAGTCGGTCAGCGCTTTCTTGTTGCCTTGTGGTACGCTGATAACCCAATGTAAACGTCCACATATTGCCGAAAGACAACCCGGTTCTATGCTTCATACGCTCATATAACACACCTGTTGCTATACGCCTATCGTCAAGGATAGGATTTTGCAAGAGCCGCTATTAACGACTCCAGGAACTCCTTGTACGCATGGTACATGAGATATATTCAACTCTGCTAGATGGGTCCATCGCCCCGCAAGAATGATTGACACAGCCGTAGCTATGACCTAGTAGAGAATGAATCAATTTAAGTTGGTAGCGCCATTTGCAACTGACGCTACCGATAAGATAAATTCTGTCATATGACAGCGAAAAGCGTTCAGGCTTTTCCTCTAGTATATTATAGATAAAATGTTTTACGCCACTCTGCACCATCTTCCGAATATGTAGTAAACATGCAAGATGGTCTTGATGCCTTACGAATAGACTTGGCAAATCCATCAACACCACATACAGAGCCAACGCGCCAACACAGTTTATCGCCTAACTCGGTAATACCAGCGTTCTTCATTTCTTGTCGGTGTAAATGCCCAACATAACATTCGTCAATGTCGATATTATATAAATTTTCAAAATATCGCATTGTCTCAGCTACATCACCACCATCTCCATGATGAAGCATAATCGCATTGTTCTTAATGTATTTAATAGCGCAATCCGTATAATCATCTACGGTAATTCCATCTACTGACTTTAGTCGCTCTTGTAAATACCATACGATGATTTTACCTAGATTTTCTTCTTCAAACTGAGGCTTAGATGTCAATAGGCGACACACATCATGGTTACCACCAACCATCACTACATTAACAGGAATTTCAAGCCGATCATGCAACTCAACAAACCAATCAGCTAGATATTCAGACAACTTGATAACCGTATCAATAACCGGCTCTCTTAACTTAGTCAGACTAGATGTGCGTAAAATATTCTCTACACAATCACCGAGCACCGCAACCGTAATATCGTCAAGCCAGATGCAATTGTCATCATTACACATCTTGTTAAGCAACCCATCAAGCCGCGCCCTCATAATGTCAAAATCGTACTTATTTACAATTTCATTATATACACCCTTGATTTCATAGGTCGAGCCAGCATGAAGGTCAGAAATGCAAAGAAGTCCACTTACATTCATTTGTGGTAGCTTGTTAAACTGTCGAATGGTAAACGGCTTAAGGTTCTTAATCGACTCAGCAATCTTTTCTTGAATCAAGTCTGCTCTTGCATCAAGTCTCTGATTCTGAACATACTGAATATTCTCGCTCTGTAATTTCTTACGTTCTTTCTCTAGTTCCTGTTTAGCCTCTCTAAGTTGTGATAGAATATTGGCGTCTTTTTCGTCTGATTCACAATCATCTGCGCCGTTTAGCATATTACGGACAAATACAGCACAACGCCGTAAATATTCCTCTGACCAGACGCCCCTATAATCTTCACCAAGACAACGCGCCGTCCATTCTTGCAAGTCAATCAACTTGCTATCTAACAACTCAGTCGCTTGTCGTATCTTCTGTAGATTCATTCAATTTCTGTTCCTTTTCCTTCTTTTTCCGTTCATAATCTTCTTTTTTCTTATTGATTACATTGATAAAATCATCATAACTTTGTTGCTTTGCTTGCTCAATGCGGTCATCTTGCATCTGCTTCAATGTTCGTTTTGCCGTTCGTTCAATTTCAGCCTGAGTTATCAACTTGAGATCATTTGGGGTCAACTTACGTTCACGGACGCGCCTACGATATTTCTTTGTAACACCGCGCCCATTTACATTGTTAAGAAAATCCTCATTATACTTATATAATATCTTAAACCAAGCAGGGTTAATTTGTTCAACAAGTTCACCCTGCTCATTCTTAGCCATCACTCTGCGCTCAGGCAATTCTTCCAGTGTAAATGTGCCTACGCTTGGCATTTGGCACTTACCGTCAAAATGAAGAATATGAATAATAGTATCAACAAACCCCATCCAGTATTTCTTGGCAGTCTGGGGCGATACATTGAGCAATCCACCAGCATAAGCATAAAATTCCTGATTCAGCTTATTATGTTCAGCCATCTTCTTCTTCCTTCATAAACTTGGGGTTATGTGGATAATTCTCCAATACCCAAGCATCCCACTCTTCTTTAGTTGCGCCTTTCCCATACAATGTGCCACCTTTAACAGCACTTGCCATATGTTTCTCAGCCTTAAATCCCAGCCGATAATAACCCTTTCTATCAGGGTAGTACATACGCCGCTTTTGGAAACCGTTCCAATATTCACCAGCTGGCTTTGGTGGATAGTCGCGGAATGTAATAACGCCAATATCAGGCAAAGAATATTCCACGCCATGTTGTAGTGTCTCACGAATGATATCATGATAATTTCTTAATACTAATTCAATAATTTTTGAATCAACGCCTGTGCGCCGTCGCAACTCTTTACTCATATCGGCTTTACCAAGCCGAGGATATTTATTTTTATGCAATTATATCGTTCCTTTCCCTATTAGTCTACCACAATATATTGTGATGTGTTCATTTTGTCCATATCTTTCCTACTGTTTTAACATATCCCCCGTGCGGACAGGTGGGGCTTCACGTGATTCAGTACGCCGCTGATTATCTGCTTTCTTGTAGCATTCCTCAGAGCAATAATGCTGACATACATCACGCGGCTTAAACCGCTTTCCGCAAATAGGACAGATTGGATTAAGTTGTGCCGTATTGATTCTCAAATTATCTACAATCGTACAACCAAAGCAAGCCCACAGCATTTTCTTATTACTTGATTTTTTGACCGTATATAGATAAGCCACCAAGCTATTAACCACAACATCTAGCGGCTCGTTGCTATATTCCACTATATCTTGTGCAATGCGACGATATTTATACAAATCGTCCTCATTGATATGCGGGTCATCACCATAGTCAAATCGGCGCTGATTCCACATCCACCAATTATACCTCTCTATGATTGGTGAATTTTCTCTAGTAGTATAATCGACCGATTTGTTTATCAGCATCGTCCAATCAAATTTTCCAATTTTGTTATTATAGCGGATTCTGGAAGTAGGAATTTTAGCTGATATACGATTCATCGTGGAATTGTTAGGTGGCTCAACTTGTGTATCTGGGTCTTTGTCTTTGGCATATTGAAAGAAATTTGGAACACGGGCTTTTGTATATTGCTTGATTGTGTTATTGATCTGTTTTGGTCGTTCTGGTAGCCATTGCGTCTTAGCGCAATCAATAACAGCGTTATTCTCGAAACAAAGCCATTTTACTACATCTAGTTCTTCCTGTGTAATTTCACCACTATTCCATATTTTTGTAATGTTATTGCTGACCGGCCCGATATTACCCTTGGTATAAGCATTGACCATTCCATTATACATACTATCTGAATTTAATAAGCCGCCCTTGGCTTTTTTGAGGTCATATGCCAGAGGCACTATATCTTGCATATTGCGTTTGGCAACTGTAGACAAAGTACGATCTTTGACTACAAGCGCCTTATCTCCGTCGCACATAGGAGTTACTGACTATATCATAGCCATGCGGTTTCCCGTTTAGGCTCGGTGCGCTTCGGAGATGGGAATTTCACCCATCCCCTACTCTACTCGGTTATTCTAAATCAACCTATACGGTCAATTTATATCCTTTCGATAGTCGATAGAGGTTTTAAATGAATGAATTATTTATCTTGAATAAGATGCCAACCTTTATATCCATCTTCTTGCTTCAGCTTGCTAATTATACTCTCTTTATTACAAGTTGATTTTACAACATTGTAATCAATAAGAAAATCAACTGCGTCTCGTTGACAATCAAACCAATGCTCAAAGCACATATTTTGATGACAATATAGCAAGCATTTCACAGAACGCCCGTTTTGCCCTCTTGGGCGAGATTGCTTTTCTTTGGCAAATTCAGGTTCAGCGATATAACGTTTATGCAACGTATCGTTTCCATAGTTTGGATTCTCCTCACCAAACCGTCCTTTATACTTACCAGCGTTATGCGAATAAGCAATATTATCTTTATGGCTTAACCACTCAAGATTCCACCAAGCAGGATTGGCACGGTTAAAATCTTTATGATTTACTTCTGCACCTTCAAACCATCCATCAACAAATTCTCGTGCAACTAATACATGAACATGAAGTGAACGAAATGTCTTAGTGCCATCTAGCTTTAAACCACAAGCTGATACAACGGCATATCCATCACTATTATATCGCCACTCTCTATGTACCCACTCAAATTTGCCATTTTGGGTATAACAATCACCATTCTCATTTACTCTATATGCACAATGGCAATAAATTCCTTCTTTATACATCTTTTCACCTCCTTATAGCTTAATAATTCATTCATTCTATTTCCTACGGGGTTGCACTCACTTTCCCCGTTGCCATTTCTGACATGGCGCATTTACGCCTTCACACCGTTTTATATCCCTATGTTTCCATAGAGTTCGACTGCGACTAATTAATCGAACATTAAGTATCTGCTGATCAAATCATGACAGCTAGTATATATACACTTAGTCCCACCAAACCAATAGTCAAGCTCTAAGCTGCGCCGATTTGTCCTGATTGCCCATTCCCGATATAGATGCGGCGAACGCAGACAAGCCAATGTTTCTTCATCTCGATATTGATTTGTATATACATCCTCATCTGCAAGCAATCCTTGTGGGTTTTGTTCACCCAAGAACAGCCATTCACAGAACGCATATAGGTCAGGTGCTAAGAATAGATATTTTCCATTTACTCTCAGTCGCCCACCCTTGGCTTGTTTAACTAGACTCTTTTTGGTCTGCTTCAAAATTTCTCGGTTATATGAATCCTTGAACAGCTCAGGATAAATCAACAACGCCTCTTGCATAGCTGACTTATACCGGTTGTTCTCTGTTGCGCCAAGCAATCGCATAGTGACTTGATAATCCTTGCCAACATCATCAATCTCTTGCGCCGTCTTAAAGATGATACGGTCAATCTCATTATCAGTCATATCGCTCAATGTTTGAAGCATCTGATAGTTGATGCGACTCTTTGGAATATATGGTTCTTCTATGTTGCAATAGCAAGCATTACATCCAAAATTTTTGAATCGCGCCTTATAGCAATCCCACGAATCATAAAATTTCCATAGCTTGAATTGGCTCTTTGTGAATATATAGCGTATATCTTCCTCTATGATTTTATGCTCTTGACCATATATATCTGTCACAATTGCCTCGCCACCACATTTCTCTTTGATAAACTTATCAAATGGAAATGTAACAAGCAATCCCTTTACCCATGGCATACGCACCATTCTTGTTGTTTCATTGAGCATAATGCCGCAACCATCCATATGGGGGATGACCGTCTCTGTCATTTCGCGCCGAATCTCATATGACACGCCATCAATATGGTCGACCAATCCTGAGACAGCCGTTTCCCAATCATCCACAACGATTGATTTGTCAATATCAAAATCTTCCCAAACATCTGTGGCAGAGTTCATAAGCGCCAAATATGCAAGGAATTTGTTCTGATTCATTCCTCCCCGCTCATTGATTTCATCTATGGTTAAGCCACACATCAATTTTTGCTCAATGCGCTTAAATGACGATTCTTTAACGAATACCGCTCTTTTCGTCCTTATTTGTCCTGCTGATGCTGTAAGGAACACATATTTTTCGCCATTGTAGATAAATCCTTGATGAACTAGATTATTAAACACCTGAAAGAAAAATACGTTGATAATAAATAGCTCATCGGTCAACTTGAATGGCTCAAGTCCTAAGCTGCGCGTCAAATCAGATTCAAATAAATTAACAACCGTCTTATCGGTCACAGCATCTTGACGCAATTCTCTAGTTACATTTCGGCTTACTGCGTCATCGAGCAATTCAGATAGCCGCGCCTTTTCTTTTTTAAGCAAACGATTTACCGACTTGACACGCCAATCTGGTTTATCATCATCCTTCCATCGCTTACGCAACGAATATAACCGCACGAGCCGTCTATGTAGTGCCATTTCATTGTCGTCATAAAAACACGACGTATCTACTGAATGTAAATAAATTTGCGTCTGTAGGCTCAAAAAATCACCTCTAATTCATTCTCTGAACTACCATATATCCAAAGCGCCCAATCGCGCTCAGTTGGCTCGTACTCATCATCCCATACTTCTGGTTCTGTATCTTCCGATACATACCAGTTATAGCTCATTTCGCTCCACAATTTCTTACCACCTCCTTGAGCTTAATGCTATTATACCATATATTTGATTATTTGTCAATACTAAAATTTATACTTGACAAAAATTGATTGATGTTATATAATCTCTTATATATTATACTATATATTACAGTATTTGTCAATAGTTAATTTATTCACAATTTATTAACATATAGTTTATAATACTGTAATATCTATATTCTATAATATCTATTAGTATATATAATA
>ERZ1035001.27-NODE-27-length-98027-cov-6.515147_pt1 | contig 98027 bp, 87 predicted proteins | sample MGYA00520685_ERZ1035001 | MGnify/ENA primary metagenome ERZ1035001 (study PRJEB33766, sample SAMN09781749) | gut metagenome | biome: gut microbiome | host: Homo sapiens | place: Madagascar | study: EMG produced TPA metagenomics assembly of the PRJNA485056 data set... | reverse complement strand
GTGCTGGCCGGGTTGATGGAAGCCAAGGATCGCTGCGACATTACCATTTCTATCGACTGCGACGGGCAGGACGATATCAACGCCATGGATGAAATGGTGGATGCTTATCTGGACGGCTGCGAGGTGGTGTACGGTGTGCGCAGCAAGCGTGACACCGACACCTTCTTCAAGCGCTTTACTGCCGAGGGATTTTACAAGCTGCTGAACAAAATGGGGGCCGAGGTGGTTTATAATCATGCTGATTACCGCCTTGTGAGCAGCCGCGTTTTGCAGGAATTTGCCAATTTTAAAGAAGTCAATATTTTTTTGCGCGGTATGTTCCCCTTGGTGGGCTTTAAAAGCACCAGCGTGTATTACGAGCGGCACGAGCGCATTGCAGGCGAAAGCCACTATCCCCTTTCCAAAATGCTGGCCCTTGCTTTTGACGGCATTACCAGCCTTTCGGTAAAGCCCATTCGCCTGATCACCGGATTCGGCGTGTTTGTTTCCATCTTTAGCCTGATCGGCGTGATTTGGGCCACGGTGCAGCATCTGCTGGGCCACACGGTAGCCGGTTGGGCCAGCACCACAGCCATCGTATGCTTTGTAAGCGGCGTGCAGCTGCTGAGCCTGGGCGTGATCGGTGAGTATATCGGCAAGATCTATCTGGAAACCAAGGCCCGCCCGCGGTATATCATCAGCGAACGCACCTGGGAGGAAAACGATCGATGAGCAAACAAGTTTGGCGCGGAAGCACTCTGTTGAACCCCGAGCCCGCTGTTTTGGTGAGCTGCGGCAGCTTGGAAAAGCCGAATCTGATCACCGTGGGATGGTGCGGCACCATTTGCACACAGCCCAGCATGGTGAGCATCAGCATTCGGCCTGAGCGCTACAGCCATCATCTGATCAAGGAAAGCGGCGAGTTTGTGATCAATCTCACCACAGAAAAATTGGTGCGCGCCACCGACTGGTGCGGTGTAAAAAGCGGCCGTGATGTGGACAAATTTGCCGCCTGCGGCCTGACAGCTGCCGCCGCCAGCAAGGTGGGCGCTCCGCTTTTGGCCGAAAGCCCTTTGAACATGGAATGCCGGGTGACCCAGATCCTTCCGCTGGGCAGCCACGATCTGTTTTTGGCCGAGGTGGTGGCCTGTGATGTAGAGGAAAGCCTGCTGGACGAAAAAGGCAAGCTGTGCCTGGATAAAGCAGGGCTGATTGCCTACAGCCACGGCGAATATTTTGCCCTTGGCAAACAGCTTGGCACCTTTGGATATTCGGTGCGCAAAAAGCCGCTGCGCGCGGCAGGGCCCGCCCGCAAGCCCAAGCACGGCGGCAAGGCACGCTGAAGCAGCTTTTACCGAAAAACTTTATTTTTTCACCTATAAACCGAAAGCGGTAAACGCCACGCTGTGTGGTGTTTACCGCTTTTCGTTTTGGTTTGATGGCGCCCGGCACAAACGCTTTACCGGTGCATTTTTTACAGTTTGGGCTGCTTCAGGTTGCGCAGATCGCCGCTTTCGCTGAAATCCTCTCGATCCAGCGTAAGACTGGGACTGTAGTAGGGATCGGCCAGAATATTGGCACGGCCATGCACCGCATACAGTCGGCGATGCTCGGCTTCAAAGCGGGCTTTTTTGGCGGGGTCTTTTTCGTCACTGCCGCGGCTTTTGCTTTCGTAGTGATACAGCTGCGCATAGGGAGTCCAGATCACACGGTAGCCTGCATCACGCACACGAAGGCAAAAATCGACATCGTTGAACGCCACGGTAAACGCTTCGTCCATTCCGCCCACCTGGTCAAACACGCTGGTTTTCACCAAAAGGCAGGCAGCAGTCACGCCGGAAAGATCCTGCACGGTGGCCGCGCGGAACATATAGCCGCTTCCGCCGCGCTTTTTGTATTTGTGGCTGTGGCCCGCATAGCCGCCCAAGCCCGTGATAATGCCCGCATGCTGAATGGTGTCATCGGCATAATAGAGCATAGCGCCGCAAATTGCTGCCCCGGGGCGGCTGGCCTGCATGAGCATTTCGGTGAGCCAGTCGGGGTTAATGATCTCCACATCGTTATTCAGCATCAGCAGATATTCGCCCTTGGCGTGCGCACGGCCAAAATTATTGATGCGTGAGAAATTAAAGTTACCCTGATAGCGCAGCACCGTGCAGCCGGGGTATTTTTCCAGAAGCGAATCGTAATAGTCAAAGGTTTTCTGCTCAGTCGAATTATTTTCGATGATGAGAACCTCAAACTTTTTCCAGCTGGTTTTGGCATACAGGCTGGAAAGGCATTTTTCCAGATCGTCGGTATGGTCTTTGTTGGGAATAATAATGCTCACCAGCGGGCGGCCCGGAATTTCCCAATCCACCTTGTAGGTGCTGGGGAACAGCCCGTCCTTCACCGTGCCGTGCTGGCCTGTGCGCTCGATATGATCCCGGATGGCTTTTTTGGCTGCCTGAGCCACATAGGGCTTAGCCTCCACGCCGCCGCTGGTACTGGCTGCGTGTACACGCCAGTAATACAGCACATGGGGCACATGGACAGGCGCTTTGCCGCTGGCATCGATCAGCCGCAAGAACAGATCATGGTCCTGACTGCCGTCGCATTCGCTGCGCTCACCGCCCACAGCCTCGAACAGACTGCGGCGGAACACCGCCAGGTGACAGATATAATTGCAGCACAAAAGGTAATCCGGCGCATAATTGGGCTTAAAATGGCCCACCATAGGCCGGTCGATCCGCTTTTTGAACAACGCCTCATCGCTGTACAAAAAATCCGCGTCGGTGCGCAGAATGCTTTTACCCATGGCGAAAACAGCGTGCGGAGCCAGAATATCATCGTGGTCGGCCAAGGCCAGATATTCCCCCGTTGCCAAGGCTGCAGCGGCGTTGGTGTTGGCGCTGATGCCTTTGTTTTCAATTTTGCAATAATGAATGCGCCTGTCCTGCGCGGCCAGCTTTTGCAAATACTCCCCCACCTGCGGATGCTGTGCATCGCTGGCATCGGCCGCGCACAGTTCCCACCGGGGGCAGGTTTGGTTGAGCAGGCTTTGCATAAAATCACGCAAAAACTTTTCGGGCGTGTTGTAAAACGGAACACACACGCTGATAACGGGGAATTTTCGGGTATCTTCCGCGCGCTGGGCAGCCAAGGCGCGTTTATCCGGCAGATAACGCGCCCGCTTGCCAAAGAAGCGGCGCTTAAAAAAGCCCGCGCCGCGCCGCAGCATGGTGCCGATGCCGTTTTCTCTTGCCAGCGTAAAGGCATAGCCAAAAAGTTCTTTTATGCGTCGGATCCGTTGATTCATACGCTGTTGCCTCCCGGTTTTCGCCTGCCCTCAGCGCAGGCCGAAATTTTCAAATTTATTGTTGAAATGAGGATTGTAGTAAGGCTCGCAGTGATCGATATATTCGCTGTAGGCCGCATAAAAATTGGCTTTTTCGCGCTCATAGCGGCGGGCGTTTTCGCCTGTGGTGTCAAGGCCGCGGCTTTTGCTTTCGTAGTGCGTGGCCTGTGCAAAGGGTGTATACACATTCAGATATCCCTTTTTCCACAGCTTCAGGCACAAATCGATATCGTTATAGGCCACTGCAAATTTTTCTTCGTCCAGACCACCGCATTCCTCGTACAGCGATTTTTTCACCATCAGGCACGCCCCGGTGACCGCCATGAAATCCTGCGTAGTGACCAAACGATACAGATCGCCTACGGCATCATGCGGGTGCCCCTTGTGGCTGTGGCCCGCACTGCCGTTGATGCCCATGATCACACCGCCGTGCTGAATGGTGCCATCCGGATAAAACAGCTTGGCACCCACGCAGGCCACATCGGCGCGCTGGCTGTAGCTGAGCATCTCGCGCAAAAATCCCGGCGTGGTGATCTCGATATCGTTGTTCAGCAAAAGCAGCTGTTCCCCTTGGGCAAAGCCTTCGCCAAAGTTATTGACGGCCGAAAAATTAAAGGTGCCCTGGTAGTAAACCACTTTGCATCGGGGGAATTTTTCAGGCAGCTGCTCATAATAGGCAAATGTGGCTGCATCCGTGGAGTTATTTTCTATCACGATCACTTCGTAATTGTCATACCCTGCCAGCTTATCCAGGCTGGTAAGGCAGCGGTCCAGATCATCGATATGATCTTTGCTGGGGATCAGAATGCTGATCATAGTGTGTGCTGTCAACTCATAGACCACACGGAACGCCCCCGGAATGCCCGCAATGGCTTCACATCTGCCGGGCAGGCCCAATCGCTTGAGCTGGGCATTTACAGCCCGCTCTCCCGCTGCAATGGCATAGGGTTTGGTTTCGTTGCTGATGCCCGCCGCCGTGCTGCCCGCATGGCCGCGCCACACATACAAAACCTTGGGAATATGATGGATCTTCTTCGTGTTTTCGGTAAGGCGCAGGATCAGATCATGATCCTGCGCACCGTCAAACTCGCTGCGCTCCTCAAAACCGGCGCGCTGGGCCAGACTGCGGCTGAAAAGGCACAAATGCGTGATATAATTGCAGCCGCGCAGGTTGTCGGGGGCAAAATCCGGCTTAAAATGATAGCCACCCAGCTCTTTTAAATTGCCCGAAAGCACGATTTCATCGGAATACACCAGTTCGGCCCCGGTTTTTGCAATGGCATCGGCTGCTTCATATAAGGCATTCGGATACAGCACATCGTCGTGATCCAGCAATGTGATCCAATCGCCGGTGCTGGCCGCAAAGCCCACATTGGTATTTTTTGCAATACCGCCGTTTTCCACATGGTCCACCAGCAAGATCCGGTGATCTTTGGCGGCATAGGCTGCCGCCGCCTTTCCCACCTCAGGGTGCTGCGCGTCGCTGGCATTCACCAGCACCAGCTGCCACTTCGGATAGGTTTGTGCCTGCACACTTGCGATCATCTGGCGCAAAAACGGGATCGGCGTGTTGTACAAGGGCACCACCACGCTGAACACCGGCCCCTGAATGGGATTTTGCCGCTGCATACGCAGCTGGCGCTTGGTGGGAATATCGGCCCGGTGCTGCCATTTGTCACGGTGCAAAGCCAGATTCACGCGAAAATCCAATTCGCGCCACAGCTGCTCGGCCCCCTGTTCACGCAGGGTTTTGGCGCTGCGTGAGGCAAGATCTGCCAAATGCGAGGGATTCAGCAAGCGCTTTGCCATACCGCCCAAGCTGTCTTGCCGGGCCACATCGGCGGGCAGGTTTTCTTTTGGTTTAGCCATAGAACAAAACTCCGATCTACACAAAAATCGCTGCCGCCGCCTTTTCGGCCGGCAGCAGCGGGGTTTGTTTCGTGCGCCCAAATTCGGCACCTTTGCCATAGGCGCGGTGCTTTTTCTTTTCGGGCAGCCGCTCAGCCGCCTGTGCTTTCTTGGATGTCTACAGGGTTTCCATGCGCTTACTGCTGCGGCTTTTCAAATTTTTTATAGGCTTCGCACACCTGTGCCGTGGGGCCATTCATGCGCAGATGGCCATGGTCCAGCCAGGCCACCTTGTTGCACATACGCTCCACCTGTTCGATGGAATGGCTGACCAAGATCACCGTGGTGCCGCCGCTCATAAGCTCCTGCATACGCTGTTCGCACTTTTGCTGGAACAAAAAATCGCCCACCGACAAAATTTCGTCAGCGATCAGAATATCCGGCTTTGTGATGGTGGCGATGGCAAACGCGATTCGCGCCACCATGCCGCTGGAATAGTTTTTGAGGGGCACATCCAGAAAATCGCGCAGCTCGCTGAATTCCACGATCTCATCAAACTTGCTGTCGATATATTTGGGGGTGTAGCCCAGCACCGTGCCGTTGAGATAAATATTCTCTCTGGCCGTGAGGTCCATATCAAAGCCCGCGCCCAGCTCGATCAGCGGCGCAATGGTTCCGCTCACCTTCACATTGCCCTGGCTGGGCTTATACACGCCCGAGATCACTTTAAGCAGGGTGGATTTTCCGCTGCCGTTCAAGCCCACAAGCCCATAAAAATCGCCGGGCTCCACCGTGAGCGAAACATCGCGCAGGGCGTAAAATTCATCAAACTGCAGCTTTCCCTTGGCCATAGCCAAAAAGTATTCTTTCAGGCTTTCGTGCTTTTCCTTGGAGAGGTTAAAGCGCATGGAAACATGATTTACTTCTATGATCGCCATGGTTTTCCCCCTTTACATATACAGCACAAATTTATCCTGATTGTGCTTGAACAGGCCCAGCCCCACAGCCAGGCTGATCAGTGCGCAGCCGCCGCAGATCAGCACCATGGGCAGGGTGAGGCCCGTGCCGTACAGCACACAGGCGCGGAAAGATTCGATATACCAGTACACCGGATTGAGCTGGATCACATATACCAGCCAACCGCTGATTTGGTCAAGGCTGTAAAAAATGGCGCTGCCATACATAAGGGCTGTGCAGAAAACCTCCCAGATATGCATGATATCCCGGAAGAAAACATAGGTCATGGACAAAAACAGCCCAATGCCAAGGCAAAACACATACAGCGTGATAAGCGGATAGATGCCCAGAAGGATCGTGGGGTGAATGGGCGCCCCGGTAAACAGCATTACCAGCACAAGCGCCACAAAGCTGAATGCGCAGTTTACCAGCGCAAAGCAGGATTTTTCAAGCGGAAAGATATATTTGGGGATATAAACCTTTCGCAGAAGCGGTGCATTTTTGAGCACACTTTCCATGGCCATAGAGGTGGATTCACGGAAAAAGTTGAACAGCAGCTGGCCGATCAGCAAAAACACCGCAAAATTTTCAATGCCTGCGCCTCGGGTGTTGAAGATGCTGGAAAACACCGCCCACATGACAAGGCACATCATCAGCGGATTTAAAACGCTCCATGCCACACCCAGCACACTGCGGCGGTATTTCAGCTTGAAATCACGGCTGATCAGATTTTGCAAAAGATAACGGTAGCGCCAGAAATCCTTGATATACAGTTTCAGCATGGGCGCACCCTCACCACTTTTCAAAATATTCAAATTTCTGCTCGGCAAACGGCGTATGCTTTTGATCCTTTTCGCTGGTCAGGTGCGGGCAGCCGCAATCGGGCCACTGCACATTCACTGTGGGGTCGTTATACGGAATGCCGCCCTCGCCGTTGGGGTCGTACACATCGGTGCATTTGTAGCAGAATTCCGCCACATCGCTGAGCACCAGAAATCCATGTGCAAAGCCCTGCGGAATGTAAAACATTTTTTTGTTTTCCTCACTCAGGGTAACGCCCACCCACTTGCCAAAGGTTTTGCTGTTCGGGCGGCAGTCCACTGCCACATCATACACTTCGCCTTTGGTCACACGAACCAGCTTTCCCTGCGGATGCATGGTTTGAAAATGCAAGCCGCGCAGCACGCCGCGGGTAGAGCGGCTCTGGTTATCCTGCACAAATTCATCTGCAATACCGGCAGCAGCAAATTCGTCTTTCTGATAGGTTTCCATAAAATAGCCACGGCTGTCGCCGAAAACAGTGGGCTCGATAATTTGCACACCGGGAATCTCGGTTGCAGTAAACTTAAACTTTGCCATAATCCAAAAACACTCACTTTCTTATATGCAGCGCTCTGAAACGCCCCAGCCTATAATTTATTTTGCGGGCCTGTGTTCGTTCGCCTTCTATGCCGAAAAAGGTCCCGGCAAAATTGCACAGAATTTCATAGTTATCATTGTAACCTATTTTGTGCTTTTTCGCAACCCAAAAGCGCACAAAAGCCTCGATACTGCGGTTCAGTATCGAGGCTTTTGGAAAACTTTCTGAAGCACTATTCGTGCAGGTATTCACGCCATGCAAGATCGCCGCGTTCAAGGCCGTGAACCAGTGCCTCGGCGGTGGCGATATTGGTGGCCACCGGCACGGTGTGTACATCGCAAAGGCGCAGAATGTCGATAGAGCTCGGTTCATCCGGGCCCGCGCGCAGCGGATCGCGGAAAAAGAGCAAAAGATCCACTTCATCGCAGGCAATACGCGCCATGATCTGCTCCATACCGCCATGGCTGCCCGGCAAAAAGCAGTGGATCCGCAGCCCTGTGGCTTCTGAGATCAGCCTGCCTGTGGTCGCTGTGGCAAGCAGCGTATGCTTTTTAAAAATATTGCAGTATGCCGTGCAGAACTGGATCATCAATTCTTTTTTGCTGTTGTGTGCGATCAGCGCAATATTCATGATTCTTCTCTCCTCTGCCTACAGTAGCGTAACACTGCATCCGGCCGGTGCAGTGCGTGGCCATCACCGGATGGCCAGAGGAATCTGTTCGCCCATTACCCGGCCTGCCAGGTTTTGAGCCGTTTGCAGAAATGCTTCGCCCGCGGGCAAGGGCTCGCCTGCTGCCGCCGCCTTTTGCAGCAGCATACTTTCGGGCATCACTGCGATCAGCTGTGCGCCCACGGTGTCGATGCATTCGTCCAGATCTCGTATAGGGCCCTTGCGGAAGGTCGGCAGATTCAAGCGGTTGATCACAAGGCGTATTTCAGCAATTCCCGCATCGCGCAAGTGCTGGCACACAATGCCGCCGTCACGCAGGGTAACGGGGTCCGGCGTGATCACCAGCAAAGCCATGCTGCTCACACCAGCCGCCGCCTGAAACGGTGCGCCCAACCCCGCTGCCGTATCCAGCAGGATATAGTCAAAATACGGGCGCATAGCCTCTACCATCTTTTTTAAGCGTTCGGGGCGAACCTCACCGCCCTCATACGGTGCCGAAATCACCGAAAGGCCCGGATAAACCGGGCTTTCCACCACAGCCTTGCCGCCCTCGCAGCGGCCGCACAGCACATCCTGAATATCATAGATCGTTTTTCCGTACACACCGGAAATGATATCCACGCTGCGAAGCCCGGAGTCCAGCTCGATCAGCAGCACTTTTTTCCTGCGTGCCCCCAAACAGCCGCCGAGCAGCACCGAAACCGTGCTTTTGCCCGTTCCGCCTTTTCCGGAGGCGATCATAATGACCTTTGCTTTCAATGTTGCTTCCTATCTTTTCATAAAACCCTACAAATCTATCATATCACAAGCACATATTTAGGCGCAATAACCAATATGCGCAAACATTTTGCAAAAAATTTGTCAGGTTTTTCCTGTTTGATTGAGCGGCTGCAAAGCGCCCTTGTTTTTACTGCACCAGCTGGCCTTCGGGCGTGACAGCCAGATCGCTTGTTTTGTCAAAGAAATATGCATTAAAGATATCCGCCATCAAGGGGGCCGCATTGCTGCCGCCGCCGCCGTATTCCAGCACAATGGCAACTGCGATCTCGGGGTCTTCAACCGGGCCGTAGCCGATCATGACCGAGTTCACATAGTTGGTGCGGCGGCCGCCTGCGGTGGTATAGGTGTCGCCGCGCTGGGGGCTGCCGGTTTTGGTGGCGATGGTGTACGGATAATCCGAAAGGGCACGCAGCGTGCCGGTCACCAGCGCCATGCCCTGCTGCACGGCATCAAAAGCGCCCGTGTTATCCTCGATCACTTCTTCTACAACGGGGTCAAACTCTTGAATAGAAGCACCGGTGTTGCCATCGCGCAGCCCCTGCACCAGATGAGTGCGATAGCGCACGCCCTTGTTGGCCAGCGTGTTGGCATAGGTGGCCAGCTGCACCGGCGTGACCACCGTGTTGCCCTGACCGATCGCAGCCTGCAGTTCAAGGCCGTTGGTATAATTATCGTCGGTTTTCTGGGTAAGATGCCCTGTGCCCTCGCCCACTTCCAGCCCGGTTTTGATGCCAAGGCCCAGGCTTTGTGCCACCTGATCGTACACATCGATGCCGGTGCGGCGGCCAACATCATAAAAGAAGATGTTGCAGCTGTACTGGATCGCCGTAAACAGGTTCACCGGCCCGCGGTGGCTGATCTGCAGACAGCCGGGGTGATAGTCAGAATAATAGGTGTAGGTGCCCGTACAATTCACCGTATCCTCGGGCTGAATCACACCATTGACCAGCGCCGCCACGGCTACAGCCGGTTTAAACGTAGAGCCCGGGGTATACTGCCCCTGCAGCGCGCGGTTATACAGCGGCAGCGCAGGATCAGACGCATAGGTGCTGTAGTTGGCACTGTATAGATTCAGATCATAGCTGGGATAGTTGCTTACTGCCAGCACACCGCCTGTTTTGGCGTTCAGCACCACCACTGCACCTGCATTGCATTCCTTACCGGCACCTGCCGCACGGGTCTGCTGCAGTTCGAGAATATGTGCTTCCAGTGTTTCATCTACTTTTTTCTGCAGATCTTTATTGATGGTAAGCACCAGCGTTTGGCCGGGCTGCGGCTGTTTGGTGACTTCGGTGGAAACAATAATGCCATCGGCGTTGCGGGTGATGGTTTCCACGCCGTCGCTGCCGCGCAGCGCACTTTCGTACACAGCTTCCAAGCCTGCCTGACCAATGGTATCGCTCATGGCATAGCCGGCGCGGCGCAGGGCATAGTCATCCGCCTTCCACTGTTCGGCGGTGATTTTGCCCACGCTGCCAAGCACCGCCGGGATCAGCGTTCCATCGGGATAATCGCGAATGGTGGTGTACATGATCTCGGCGCCGTTCAAGCTCAGGCTTTGCTCTTTGATGGTGGCCATGGTTTTATCCGAAACATCTTCGGCCAGCGTAAAGTTGTTGTAGTTGGAAAATTCTTCCAGCTGCATCTGGTAACGGATACCGCCCAGAATACGCCGCCATGTGGCATCGTAATCCTGCAGATCGTATTTCTGCACCACCTTGGCCATCACTTCGTCTGCCGTGGCATACTGCTGCAGCCCCATGGCGCTTTTGAGCGTTTGCAGGCTTTTTTGCTGCTGCTCATTCGATTCCTCGGCAATAAAGCTGTAGCTGCCGTTTTCATCGGGGCGGCCGATCATCATGGTATCGTTCCAGCTTTCCCCATTGCGCTCTAAAATTTTCACAAGCTTTTGCAAAAGCTCGTTCAGATCCTGCTTGCCCAGCATGAGCTTATTGATGATCACACTGTAGCCGGTGCTGTTGGTGGCAATGCTGCGGCCGTAGCAGTCCACAATTTCTCCTCGCGCCGCCGTGATGGAAAACGCATAGTTGGTGGTGGACGATGCTTTTTCAAGATATTTTTCGCCGTTGACAAGCTGCAAAAAAATCAGCCGAAAGATATAGCCCACCAGCACCATACAGGAAAATCCGATCAGCAGCATGGTGCGGCTCCAAATCGTTTTGTTGTTTTTTCTATTCAAAAGCCGCACTCCCTTTTTTGTTTTGGCCGCTTGGCGCCGAGTTTATTCCAGCACAAAGCGATTTGCAATGCCCCGCGCACACACATAGCTGAGCGGCGAAAGCACTGCCGAATAGATCACCATGGGAATGATATAAAAGAAATATCGCTCGGCCCCATGGCCAAAGCCAGCCATCTGATAGCTGAACAAAAAATCCAGCGAGCATATAAGCCAGCAGCCCCCTGCCGAGATCAGGCAGAAGCTGAAAGTGTTAAGGCGCAGATAAACGCGCGTGAGCATGGAGGTGAGCAGGCACACCAGCGCAAACTCTATCGCAAAGCCGCCTGCATAGCGCGCCGCCGTCCAGTCCCACACAAGGCCGCACGCAGCGCCAAAGAAGGCCGCATTCAGTTCGTCCTCCTGCACAGCCACTGCCAAAGCCGCCGGCAAAATAAACAGCGGCTTTATGCTGCCTATCCGCAAAAGCCCCGGCGTTGTTTCCAGAATAGTCATCAAAAGAAACAGCAATGTAAAGCCGCCCCAGCGGCACACCAGAGTTCGGAATCTTTCTCGTGATGAATTCAAGCGATGCTGCCTCCTTTAAAAATATTTTGCTGCCCTTACTGTTCGGGCACCGTGTTGCTCCACTCGGTGATTACAAAAACCTGACGCACCTTGTCAATCTCATCGCCGGGGGCAATGACTGCCGTGGTGGTTTTGCCGCTGGCCTCGGGCACCAGCTCTTCCACTGTGCCAATGGCAATGTCGGGCGGATACACTTCCCCCAAGCCGGTGGTGATCACGGCATCACCGCTGGTGGCCAGCGTATCGCGGGAAAGATTGGTGAAAATGCATTTTCCGTCAAACGCATAGTCGGTGCTGCCGGTCAAAATGCCATTTTCACGGGTGCGCGAGATCACGCCTGCCGCATTAAAGCTGGGGCTGAGCACCGAAAGCACCTTGCTGGATGTAAGGTTTGCCTCTACGATCACACCCACCAGATAGTTGTTTTCGGATACCACGGCATCCCCTGTTTTCACGCCCTGCATGGTGCCCTTATCAATGGTGAATCCGCCAAACTGCTCCAGCCCGTCGCGGCCGATCACAAAGGCCTGCAGATAGCTGTATTCCGGCTTGGTTTCCTCGATCTCCATCAGGCTTTTAAAGGCATCGTTTTCTGCTTTCAGGCGGTCATACTCCAGCAGCTTTTGCTCCAGTGCATTGTTTTCTTCGCGCAGCTGCTCGTTTTCTTCCAAAATCTCATCGATTCTTGTATAGCGATCTGCCAAAGAATCCGCGCTGTTCTTCACGCCCGCCGCCGCGCGCTGCAGCGGCGTAAGCAGCAGCCCTATTACCTCTTGCGGGGCGGTGGTGAGCCGGTTATTGGCACCGGCATACGCCATCATGGCTGCCAACAAAACCAGAACGCCCACCAAAACCTTGGCCTTGATCCTGGAAAAGAAATCTTTCACCGGCTTGGCCTCCTTTTTCTTGCTGCTGCAGCGCAGCATAAATTCAGAAAAAGCACCATCGCAAAAGCCGTCGGCGGCTGCCGGGCCAACCTGCAATGGTGCTTGCCGAAATCATAAGACAGCCCTGCACAGTCCCCTTTTTTGAGGCTTATACAGAGATTGCCGTTGTGATTCATTCAGACAATGCCGCTTCCTCGCCATGGCGGTGCTTGATCCGTTAAAGCGGGAGTGCGCGGTGATGCCTTAGAAATGAGAAGTATTATCGTCCAGCACATCGCCCAGAATGTCCATGTGATCCAGCACAGAGCCTGCGCCCAGTGCCACACAATCCAAGGGGCTTTCCGCCACGTGTACATCAATGCCGGTTTCGCTTTGGATCAGCTTATCCAAACCGCGCAGCAAAGCGCCGCCGCCGGAGAGCATGATGCCGCGGTCAATGATATCCGCAGCCAGCTCAGGGGGCGTGCATTCCATGGTCTCCTTTACGGCGGCCACGATCTTTTCAAGGCTTTCGGCCAGAGATTCACGAATTTCTTCGGAATGGATCACGATATTCTTGGGCAGGCCGTCCACCAGATTGCGGCCCTTGATCTCGATGCTCAGCTCAGGGTCCAGCGGATAAGCCGAGCCGATCTCGATCTTCACCTGCTCGGCAGTGCGCTCACCGATGAGCAGATTATACTTGCGCTTGATGAATGCGATAATGGCCTGGTCGAACATATCACCGGCCACGCGCACGCTGCGGCTGGCCACAATGCCGCCCAGCGAGATCACAGCGATCTCGGCCGTGCCGCCGCCGATATCCACGATCATGCTGCCGGTGGGCTCGCTGATGGGCAGGCCTGCGCCGATGGCAGCAGCCATGGGCTCTTCAATGATATTCACCTGTGCGGCACCGGCTTTCAGCGAAGCCTCACGCACAGCGCGCTTTTCCACCTCGGTAACGCCGCTGGGAATGCAGATCACCACGCGGGGACGAGAAAAAATGCTGTTGCCGCAAGCGGTTTTGATAAAATGGGCCAGCATATTTGCGGTCACCTGAAAGTCAGCGATCACGCCGTCCTTCAAGGGGCGAACCGCCACAATGCTGCCGGGGGTACGGCCGATCACAGCCTTGGCCTCATGGCCCACGCTGCGGATCTCGTCAGTTTTAGTATCCACTGCTACCACACTGGGCTCGCGCATAATGATGCCCTTGCCCTTCATATAAACCAGCGTATTGGCCGTGCCAAGGTCGATGCCGATATTTTTGCTGAACATATATTCCAAACTCCTTTTTACCATTCACCGCCGGCCTTTTGCCCGCACGGCGGCTTATTCTCTATTTTATAGCAATGCGGAACAAAAAATTCCACTCTGTTTTTATCCGGGGCATCTGCATCGAAATGCAGAAAGCACCATGCTTTCACTATTATAGCCAAACCCAAACATTTTCTCAACCATTCAGAGGGCTTGTTTTTAAAAATTTTACGATTTTTTCAGATTTTCGGTCAAAACTTTTTCAGAGCCTGTGCAACCTGGCTAACGGGCAGGCCCATGATGTTGTAATAACACCCCTCAATGCCCTTGCACCACACAGCGGCGTGCCCCTGAATGGCGTATCCGCCTGCTTTATCATACGGCTCTTTGGTGTCAATATAGCCTTGCAGATCGGCTTCTTCGATGGGGAAGAAATCGACTGCGCTGCTCACCACAAAGTTTTCGATGTGATCGCCCTGTGCCATGCACACGCCGGTGTGTACATAGTGGCGCTTGCCCGACAGTGCCTGCAGCATACGCTGGGCATCCTGCCGGTTTTTGGGCTTGCCGAACACTTTGCCTTCAAACTCCACCACTGTGTCGCTGCCCAGCACCAACGCCTCCGGCTCGGTTTCGGCCACGGCCAGGCACTTTGCCCGGGCCAGAGCCTTCGCCAGCTCGGCAGGCGTGGGGGCGGTGATGGTGCTTTCGTCCACATCGCTCACTTTTACGGTAAAATCAGGTGTAACCAGCGCCAGCAGCTCTTTGCGGCGGGGGCTGCCGGAGGCCAGGATCAGTTGTTTCATGGATATTCCTCACTTTATTATCTTGTTGTCGTATGCTCTCAGTTTGTGCCCTTGTAATACAAGCCCCGCGTGAAATCGCCGTCGAAAGGTTTTCCGGCGCTGATCTGTGCAAGGATTGCGGCGGCCTGTTCGCGGGTTTCCACTGTAAAATAGGCGGTAAGCACATCCGCCGGGATCTGCTCCTGCTTGTCCCCCATATAAATAGGTACGGGGTTGTAGATGGTGCGCACACCCAGCCCGCAGCGCACCGGGAATTTGGCAGCCTTGCGGTCTGTCAATACGCCCTTTTTGCTGCAATGCTTGCAATCGGTCACATTCTGCATGGGGCAGGCGCGCGTGATCATCAGCGGCATATGGCCGTATACGATCATCGCGGTGGGAATGCCCGGATCGATGGCAGCCATCTGTTCCAGCGTAAGCTCAGGCAGCAGGGTGATCTGCGCAAGGCCAAGCTGTTTATATTCCTCGGCTGCAATGGGATTGGTGATATTCAGCCCAAAGCCGCCGAACATCGGCAGCCCGGCACAAAGGCGCACACCCGCGATATTGCTGAATTCATACCCTGCAAAGCCAAGGCTGCGGGTGGCCTGAATGCGCTGCGCGGTTTGCTGTTCCAAATTGCCGAACAGCACGCGCGGCAGCTCCAAAACCGTTTTTTCCCGCAGGGGCTGCGGCACTTTTTCCGCCTCAGCAATGGGCAGCACAATGCGCCACAGCTGCTCGGCTGCCTGCCGGGGAACCTGCTCCCAGCTTTCAAAACGGGCTGCCAGCTTATGGCTGGGCACCGTGCGGCGTGTGTCGTGCAGCTGCACGGAATGGATCATGCGTTCAGGCGTTTTTTCGCGCAGCAAAAGCAGCTTCTCCAAGCTGTCACGCCGAAGCTCATTCACGGTGCTGCCCGGCAAAAACCACGGCCCGCCTTCCATTTCAATTTCAATGTCATGCGCATAAAACGGCGTTCCGCCTGTTTTGGCCAGCGAACGGCGCAGCGCCTCGGCAGGATCGGTGCGGGCAGGCTGCGGCTTTTCATCGCTGAAGCTGTACACGCGCCTCACACCGTCCGAAACCGTAAGGCTTGCGCCCTCCTCGTCACAGTAAAAGCTCATATCCACGGCCACTGCGGGAAATTCGCGCCGGAACAATTCACGCGCCCGGGGCAGCGCTTCGCGGGTTTTGGCGGCATCCTCCCCGGTGCGCACGCCAAACATGGAGCCATCGCGCTTTCCCTGCAAATAACCCGCCGTAAAGCCGGAGCGTGAAAACACATCCTGCAGCAGCGCGCGGTCATAGGCAGCGCCGTCACGCGCACCGCGGCAGGCAGCTACCGCCGCCGCCACATATTCGGGCGTGCGCAAGCGGCCTTCGATTTTTACGCTGGCCACGCCTGCCTTCTGCAGGGCGGGCAGCGCATCGATCACATCCATGTCCTTGAGCGAAAGATGGTAGGTTTGTGCCGGCTTGCCCGCAGGCAGGGCATCTGCCTGAAACGGCAGGCGGCAGGTGCCCGCACAGCTGCCGCGGTTGCCGCTGCGGCCACCCAAAAAAGCACTCATATAGCACTGCCCGCTCACACACATACACAGCGCACCGTGTACAAACACTTCGGTTTCAATGGGGCAGGCCTCGGTGATGGCCCGGATCTCATCCAAACTCAGCTCACGCGATAAGATCACACGGTCAAAGCCCATATCTGCCAGCTGCAAAGCCCCCTGCAGGGTATGCACCGACATTTGCGTGCTGCCGTGCAATTCCACCTCGGGTGCGATTTGCTGTGCCAGGCGGGCCGCCGCCAGATCCTGCACGATCAGCGCATCCACACCCGCCTGTGCGGCATCCGTGATGGTTTGCGCCAGCGCCGGCAGCTCGGGGGCATATACCGTGGTGTTCACCGCACCATGCACCCGCACACCCCGGGCATGACAAAAGCGCACCGCCTCGGCCAACTGCTCACCGAAAAAGCCGTTGGCTGTGCGCCGCGCATTAAAATTGCCAAGCCCCAGATATACGGCATCGGCACCGCTGCGGGCTGCGGCGGCGAGCATTTCCATATTACCGGCAGGGGCTAAAATTTCCAGCTGACTCATGCCTGGCTTCCCCGCATCTGCTCCAGCTGGCGCTGCAGCTCCTGCACCTGGCGCTTTGCATCGGCAGCTTCACTTTTTGCGTTGGCGGCATCTTCAAGGTAATCCTTGATCTGGCGGCGCATATTGTCCACGCTGCCCGTGGATTTCTGCAGCTCGTCCAGATAATCCAGCGCAGCCAGCACCGCGGCCTGTGTTACACTGGCAGAAGGTGCCGATTCCAAAATATCCTTCATATCCTTATCCAAACGCTCGGCCAGCTCGTGTACATAGCTTTCCGAATCGGTGGTGGAAATAACATAATTGCTGCCGGCGATCTGCAGGCGAACCTTTGTGAGTTCCATATTCATCCTCTTTTCCGATCATTCTGGCCGAACCGCGCCCCAAAATTCCGATGGCAGTATATGCACGGCTCCGCCTTTGTTTGAAAAGCGCATAACAAGTGCGCTGATGTAACCTATATAAATTTTATTATATACCATATTTTGCTTTTAGAAAAGCGAAATCCCCGAAATATTTGCAATTTATTTCTTTTTACGCCCCACTCAAAACATTCCCCCTGCATGAAAGCTGTTTTTGCCCGGTTTTTGATGCTGCAAAGCCGCGAATTGTGCGCTGCCGCCCTTGAAAATGCACCTCAAATACTATATAATAATTTCATCGCAGCTTCGGCCCCGCCCGGCAGCACCGCGGCAAACGGCCGTTCGCCTTTATGACCAAATTGAAAGCGAGGATCATCCCGTGCAAAAATACACCAAAAAAGAGTTTGATAAGCTGCTGCGCTCCGCCCTGAAAAGCGAGAGCAGCACCGAACTGAGCGAAGCCAGCCTGGAACAGGTTTACCGTGCCATGGCCATGGTGATCCGCCAGATCATGAGCGACAATCACAAGATTTTTCTTTCGCGCACACTGGGCGCAGGCAACAAACAGGTTTACTACCTGTGCATGGAATTTTTGATGGGCCGCAGCCTGAAAACCAGCCTGTTTAATCTGGGCCTGAACGAAGTGGCTGCCGATGTGCTGAAGGATGCAGGCATCAGTCTGGATTCCGTGTATGAGCAGGAGCCCGATGCAGGCCTTGGCAACGGCGGCCTTGGCCGTTTGGCCGCCTGCTATCTGGACGGCATGGCCACCACCGGCATTGCAGGCACCGGCCATTCGATTTTGTATGAGTACGGCATCTTCAAGCAGAAGATCGTGGACGGCTGGCAGCAGGAAACCGCTGACAACTGGCTGCCTGGCGGCAGCGTGTGGCTGAAGGCACACCCCGATCAGGCCATCGAAGTGCGTTTTGACGGCGAGATCAAGGAAACCTGGGACAATGGCTTCCACCATGTGCAGCACATCAACTACAATGCTGTGCAGGCTGTGCCCAACGATATGTATGTGCAGGGCTACGGCGGAAAGGGCGTTTCCAAGCTGCGTCTGTGGCAGGCAAAGGCCCCCGATTTTGACATGAACAGCTTCAACGCCGGTGAATACACCAATGCCATGAACAAATCGGCCAGCGCCGAGCTGATCTCCAAGATCCTGTACCCCAACGACAACCATGTTGAGGGCAAGATTCTGCGCCTGCGCCAGCAGTATTTCCTGTCGGCTGCTGCGATCGGTGATATTTTGAAAAAGCACCTGAGCCAGTACGGCACGCTGGAAAACCTGCCCGACAAAATCGCCATTCAGCTGAACGATACCCACCCCACGCTGGCCATTCCCGAAATGATGCGTGTGCTGCTGGATGAATGCGGCTTCGGCTGGGATAAATCGTTTGACATCTGCCGCAAGGTGTTTGCCTACACCAACCACACCGTGATGAGCGAGGCTTTGGAAAAGTGGAATGTGGACCTGTTCCGCATGACCCTGCCCCGCATTTTCATGATCGTGCAGGAGATGGATCGCCGCGCCCGCATCGAGCTGGAAAAGGCATTCCCCGGCGACTACGGCAAGATCAACTATATGGCCATGATCGGCGACAACCAGATCCGTATGGCCAATATCTGTGCCTACACCTGCCACAGCATCAACGGTGTTTCCAAGCTGCACAGCGAGATCATTAAGCAGAGCGTGTTCCATGACTATTACCTGTATAAGCCCGAGGCTTTCAAAAATGTAACCAACGGCATTGCCTATCGCCGCTGGCTGCTGGCCAGCAACCCCAATCTGTGCAGCCTGCTGGACGATGTGATCGGCACGGATTACCGCAAGGATGCCGCCAACCTGAAAAAGCTGGAAAAATTCAGCAGCGACACCGCTGTTCTGAAGCGTTTGGAAGAGGTCAAAGCCAAGAATAAGGTGGATTTTGCCAACTACCTGCAGCGCACCACCGGCCAGGTGATCGACCCGAACAGCATTTTTGACTGCCAGGTAAAGCGTATGCACGAGTATAAGCGCCAGCACCTGAATGCGCTGAACATCGTGGCACAGTATCTGTATCTGAAGGAAAACCCCAACGCAGATTTCATTCCCAAAACCTATATTTTCGGCGCAAAGGCTGCCCCCGGCTACTATATGGCCAAGCAGATGATCCGCCTGATCTGCAAGCTGGGCCAGCTGATCGACGCCGACCCCGTTATTCGCGAAAAGCTGCGCATCGTGTATCTGGAAGAGTACTGCGTATCCCTGAGCGAGCGCCTGATGCCCGCCAGCGAGGTTTCTGAGCAGATTTCTCTGGCCGGCACCGAGGCCAGCGGCACCGGCAACATGAAGTTTATGCTGAGCGGTGCCGTCACTCTGGGCACGCTGGATGGTGCCAATGTGGAAATTGCCGATGCAGCAGGCCACCAGAACGAGATCATCTTTGGTATGCGCACTCCCGAGGTGGAAAACCTCAAGCGCCTTGGCTACCACCCCAATATGTTCCTTGGCAACGATGATGTTGCCATGGCCGCTCTGGGCATGCTGGAGCGCGGCTGGAACGGCGAGGACTTCCGCACCGTTTACGACAACCTGACCACCAGCGATCCCTATATGGTGATCGCCGATTTCAAGGATTACCGCCGTGCGCAGGCCGATCTGCAGGCCCTGTACGCCGACCGTACCAACTGGAACCGCATGAGCCTGATGAACATTGCCAACAGCGGCATTTTCAGCGCCGATCGTTCGGTGACCGATTATGCGCATGACATCTGGCACGCCGCACCTGTAAAATAATTTTTTTCAAAGCGCAAACGGCGGCGCGGAAAACATAAGTTGTTTCCGGGCCGCCGTTTTTCTGTAATTTGCAAAAGCAAAGGAGCCATTGCATCTTGATGCACACTTTCTTTAACAGCACCGATCCCACCTGCCGCGAGCCGGTTGGGGCGATCCCTGTGGGCCAGGGCATCACATTCACGCTGCATCTGCCCGCCGAATACGGCACACTTTCTCCCCGTTTGATCATTCACCGCGATGGGCAGCCGCAAGCCGAGCTGATCATGGAAATGCACGAGCGCGGCGCAGACGGCACGCTTTGCCGCGTGCGGTTCATGCCGGGTGAAGTGGGCTTATACTTTTATCATTTTGATCTGTACAGCGATTTTCGCAAGATCTACCGCGGCAAGCTTGGCGAGGGCTATCTCAGCTGGGAAAGCGGCCCCGAATGGCAGATCACGGTGTATGACAAGGATTTTGCCACGCCCGAATGCTATAAAGGCGGCGTGCAATATCAGATCTTTCCGGATCGTTTCAAGGAAAGCCGCCCCAAGCCCATGCCTTTTGCCGACCGTGTTTACCGCGCCAACAAGCATGGTGAGCCGTACTTTTGGCCCACAGAAACCGGCGGCAGCCTGAATTTGGATTATTTTGGCGGCGATTTTGCCGGTATTCAGGAAAAGCTGCCCTACCTGCAGGAAATGGGCGTGACTTATATTTATCTGAACCCCATTTTTGAAGCACATTCCAACCACCGCTACAACACCGCCGATTATCTGAATGCCGATCCGCTGCTGGGCACCAACGAGGAGTTCAGCGCTCTGTGCGATGCCGCCAAAAAACACGGTATCCGCATTATTTTGGACGGTGTGTTCAGCCATACCGGCAGCGACAGCCGCTATTTCAACCGCGAGGGGCGCTATGGCAACGGCGGCGCCTATCACGATGTATACTCGCCTTATCGCTGCTGGTATGATTTCAGCCCCCGCTACAAATGCGGTTATCGCAGCTGGTGGGGCTTTGACACCCTGCCCGAGGTGAATGAAGACACCCCCTCTTACCGCAATTTTATCTGCGGCAAGGGCGGCGTGATCGACACCTGGCTCAGCCGCGGTGCAAGCGGTTTTCGCCTGGATGTAGCCGACGAGCTGCCCGATGACTTTATTGAGGAGCTGCGCAAGGCGGTGAAAGCACACGGCCCGGATAAGCTTTTGATGGGCGAAGTGTGGGAGGATGCCACCACCAAGATCGCCTATGACAAGCGCCGCACCTATCTTTTGGGCAAAGGGCTGGACTGCGTGATGAACTATCCGTTCCGAAACGCTGTGCTGGACTTTTTGCATGGATGCCCTGTGGAGGAAATTGCCGACCGCATTTTGTCCATCTGCGAAAATTATCCCGCCCCGGCGCTGCACTGCCTGATGAATTTTCTTTCCACCCACGATACCGAACGCGCCATCACAGCGCTGGCGGGAGAATCCTTGGAAGGGCATGACCGCTATTGGCAAAGCGGGCGGCGGCTGAGCGCTGTGCAATATGAGCGCGGCATCAAAATGCTCACCATGGCCTACGCCATGATCTTTACCCTGCCGGGTGTACCCAGCATTTACTATGGCGACGAAATTGCCATGCAGGGCTATCGTGACCCTTTCAACCGCGCTTATTTTGATTGGGAAAGCAGCGAAAGCCGCGTGCGCCCGGTGCTGCGCCAGCTGGCCGAGCTGCGCGCAGAATGCGATGCCTTCCGCAGCGGTGATTTTCAGCTTGTAAAAGCCGAGGGCGATATTCTGCACTATCGCCGCGTGGGCAAAACCCAATCGGCTGAAATGATTTTTAACCGCGGCGATCATCTGCTGTGCGAAACGGCCTTTGGCAAAGCGGCCGAGGTGAACCCCCACGGCTTTACGATTTTGGTAGAGGACAATGTTCGCCCCCTGCCCGGCTATTTTAAAATTCGCTGAATGTAAAAAAACTCCGGTGCGTGCTGCAAACACACACCGGAGTTTTTGCATGATGAAATTCTGAAAGAAGGGCCGCTGTGGTTTTACAGCTCGGGCGTTACTTCAACAGCGCCGTAGTTGCGGATGCTCAGCACATGGCACGAGCCCTCGCCAAACACACCGTCAATGGCGGCACGATAGGCAGGCAGCAGGTCTACCGGCACAAACGCCTGAATGGTGCCCGCAAAGCCGCCGCCCTGCAAACGGCAGGCACCGCGGTTTTGCAGCACATGCTGGCTTACGGCCAAGCCCACCGAAATGCCCTGCTGTTCGGGCTGATGTACACTGTAAGCGTTCTGGTTATACTCAAAGCTGGAATGGCCGCCCTCGTTGATCAGGCGCAGGAATTGGTCAAAATCATCGCGGCGCACAGCCTCACGCAGCTGCTCGGCACGGCGGCTGTCGTTGAAGAAATGGATGGCGCGCACCACAGCACGGTCACCCGTTTTTGCACGCACGGCAGCAATGTTATGATAAAGATCTTCCTCATTGACCTCACGCAGGGCCTTTTTGCCGAAGAACGCAGCCACCGATTCCATCTCGCTGCGAATGGCGGCGTAATCGGGGGTCAGATCGGCATGGCTGCCCTTGGTGTCGCTGATGCACAGTGCATAGCCGTGGCCCTCCAGATCCAGCGCTTCCTTGTTTACAATGGGATCGGTGGGATCTTTAAAATCGATGGTGATCGCGCTGCCTACAGCACAAGCCGTTTGATCCATCAGGCCGCAGGGCTTGCCGAAGAACACATTTTCGGCATACTGGCCGATTTTGGCAAGCTCCACCTGGCTGAGCAGGGTTTCATCGCCGTTGTTGTACTCGCCGCGCAGAATGGCACCCACAACCACCTCAAATGCAGCCGAGCTGGAAAGGCCGCTGCCGCGCAGCACATCGCTGGTGGAATATGCATCAAAGCCGCCCACCTTGCCGCCCACTTTCGCAACGCCTGCCGCCACACCGCGGATCAGCGCTGCCGAATGCGAGGCTTCGCTTGCAACAGGCTCCAAGTGGTTCAGGTCGATGCCGTCAATGCGGCCAAAGCCCTTGCTTTTAAAGTTGACCACATTGTTATCATTTTTGCTCACCACGGCAATAATATCCAGATTCACGCCCGCAGCCATCACCACGCCGTTGTTATGGTCAGTATGGTTGCCGCCCAGCTCAGTGCGGCCGGGAGCCGAATAAATGCGCAGGTCACGGCCTTCGCCGAAGCATTCTTCAAACTCCTGAATGGTTTGGATATAGCGTTTGCGCTGAGTTTCGATCACCGCGGTATCGTGGGCGTAAAGGCGGCCAAAGACACCATCGAATTCTCCGGCCTCGATTCGGGTTATCAGCTGTTTCGCAGTTGCCATGATAAAAATCCTCCTTAAATGCTTGAAAGGCTTGTGTGGGACTGTTGCCATGCCGTACAAAATTTTCTACACGCAATTTCTCATTTTATGAATATTATACCAAACGAAAAAGATAAGTAAACTATTTTTTGTGTTGAAATATGGACTTTTGTTGAATCAGCTGGTATAATGGTTAAAATAGCGGATTTTGTAGGTATATTCTGCGGCAGAAAGGAGTCCCTGCAATATGACAAACGACACAAAGCAATCCTTTAAACAAAGCTATACCGATAATATCGAACTTTCCATTTTCAACTGCGGCCACGAGCAGTGTGATCCCTGCCATACCTGGGGCCCCGGCATCCGCGATCATTATCTGATCCATCTGGTCGTAGCCGGAAAAGGCACCTACAAAACCGAAAGCGGCACCTTCCAACTGCAGGCGGGCGATTTGTTTTTGGTAAAGCCCAGCCATCTGGTAACCTATACTGCCGATGCCGAAGCCCCCTGGAAGTATTATTGGGTGGGCTTTAACGGCGCATGCGCAAACCGGCTGGTACAGCAAACGCCCTTTTCGGATGCCAAGCCTGTGTTCCACTGCCAGAATCCTGAGCTTTTGCAAAGCGCCTTGCACGATATTTACAGCGTGCATGGCCCAGAGCCCCATCAGGAAGCTGCCATGGTGGGCAAGTTGTACCTGTTCATGTCCGAGCTGATGAAAGAAGCACAGGCACTGGAGCCCTACAACCCCAGCAGCAGCTCGCAATATGTGCTGAGCGCGATCAAGTATATTCAGTTCAACTATTCGCGTGATATCAGCATTGATGATATTGCCCGCAGCGTGGGTGTGAGCCGCAGTCACTTGTACCGTGTGTTTATCAACAATGTTGGCCAAAGCCCCATTGATTACCTTACCAACTACCGCATTGGCGAGGCATGCAACCTGCTGCGCAGCAGCAGCCTTTCCATTGCCGAGATCGCTGTTTCGGTGGGATTTTTTGACCAGTTCTATTTCTCGCGCGTGTTTAAAAAGCTGAAGGGCGTGCCGCCAAGCCGCTATCTGGCGCAAAGCGAGAAAAACAACTGACCTGCCGGGGGCAAATGATGATGAAAAAGAACCTGTTTCCTGTTTTTCTGCGGCTTGCCGCATTGGCCGCCTGCATTTACGCCTGTGTGCTTTCCGTGCGGCTGGCCACCGGCGACCATGGCTCCCCTGCTTTGGTGGGCGTGGTGGGCCCTGCAGAGCCTATTTCTTATCTGGATACCGATGCCTTTGCGGAATCCCTGGCCGAGCTTGACTGCGAGGTGCGCGTGAGCGATGCGGGCATCTCCGCCGCCGATGCGGCGCTGCAGCTGATCGAGCAGGGGGCCGAGGTGATCGTGATCGGCAGCGATGTGCCGTTTACAGATCCCGATGTGTTCACGCAGGCTGCTGCGCACAGCACTACCCTTTTGTTTGTAGGGGCTTCGCCGCAGCAAAAGCTGCTGGACAGCTACGACAAGGCCTGGGCGCTGGACAATGACGCCGCACACGGCGGGCAGCTTTTGGGCAAGCAGGCCGCCATGGCTTTTCGTGAGGGCAGCCTGCAGGATGTTGATGATGACAAACTGCTGGACTGCATTGGCCTTTTGCCCGGTGACTATCCCAGCGCCGGTATAGTGGGGCGTGAATTTTTGGCCGAGTGTGAGCACTATGGCGTTTACACCGATCTGCACCACAATTTCACCGATGTGACGGCTGATCTGCATTACAGCATAAACGAAGTTTGGCAGCAGGATGCACAGCCTGCCGATGCTTTGGAAGATGATTCTGCCGGAGATGTTTCAGACACCTCGCAGCCCGAGGTGATTTTCTGCGCAGGCAGCCGCGCCGCCGAGCTGGCGCACGAGCAAGCCCGGCAGATGGGCTGGCTGGGCACAACACGCATTGCCGCACTGGCCGAAAGCCGCGAAAGCGCACAGGCGCTGCGCGATGCCGGCACGGCAGATTTTATTGCCTATTATGACCGCGAAACCGCCACAAGCATTCTGTCGCAGTTTACGCACAACGCCCTGAACTATCGTTTTGTGGCACAGGACTGCACGGTGCAGCCCGATGAAAACAAGCATTTTATTTTTGGATACCAGCTTTTGGAGTAACAGTTTATGGCTTTGCATAAAAATGAGATCATTCCCCTGACCATTGAATCGCTGAGCAGCGACGGCAGCGGCGTGGGGCATTATGAGGGCGAGGCAGTGTTTGTGCCTGCCACGGCCCCCGGCGATGTGCTACAGGCGCGCATTGTGAAAGACTGCAAGCACTATGCTTTTGGCATTGTGGACAAGTTAGAAGCCCCCGGCCCCGGCCGTGTGCAGCCGGACTGCCCGGTGTATCGCCCCTGCGGCGGATGCTGCTTTCGGCATTTGAGCTATGAGGCCGAGCTTGCCGCCAAGCAAAGTTTTGTGGCCGATGCTTTTTCCCGCATTGGCGGGCTGGAAATTCCCATGCTGCCCATTTTGCCCAGTCCCCTGCCCCAGCGTTACCGCAATAAAGTACAGTATCCTGTGGCCCTTTCGCCTGATGGGCACATTGTCACCGGCTTTTACGCAGGCCGCACACACAATGTGATTCCCTGCAGCGACTGCCTTTTGCAGCCCGATGTGCTGAACCGGATCGCGCAAAGCGTGTGCCGCCTGTTGGAGCAGTATCATGTGAGCGTATACAACGAGCAGACCGGCAAGGGGCTTATCCGGCACATCTTTTTGCGCCAGGGCTATCACAGCGGCGAGATTTTGGTGTGTTTGGTGGCCAATGGCCGCAGCCTGCCCCACAGCCGTGAGATCTGTGAAGCCCTGCAGAAAGAGTTTTCTTCCATCGTGGGCATTTTGCTGAATGTCAACACCAAGCGCACCAATGTGATCACCGGCCCCGAAAGCATTCTGCTGGCCGGGCGGGAGTTTTTGCGTGACACCCTGTGCGGCGTGCCTGTAGAGCTTGGCCCTTTGAGTTTTTATCAGGTCAACACACCGGGGGCTGAACAGCTGTATGGCGTAGCCCGTGAATTCGCCGCGCTGAAGCCCGGCGACCTGCTGCTGGATCTTTACTGCGGCATGGGCACCATTGGCCTGAGCATGGCAGCCGATTGCAGCCAGCTGATCGGCGTGGAGATCATCTCTGAGGCGGTGGAAAGCGCCCGCCGCAACGCAGCCGCCATGGGGGTGCAGAATGCACGCTTTTTCTGCGCCGATGCCGGTCAGGCTGCCGCGCAGCTGGCCGAAGAGGGCCTTGCCCCCAACTGCATTGTGCTGGACCCGCCCCGCAAAGGCTGTGACCAGACCACGCTGGATGCCGTTTTAAAAATGGCTCCGCCTACTTTGGTGATGGTAAGCTGTAACCCCGCCACCGCCGCGCGCGATGTGCGCTATTTGGCCGACCATGGCTACACCGCCCAAAAAGTACAGGCCGTGGATATGTTTGCACGCACAAAGCACGTTGAGACGGTTGTACTTTTGTCCAAACTCAACACCAAGCAGCATATCGAGGTGGAGTTGAATCTGGACGAGCTGGATTTGACATCGGCGGAGAGTAAAGCCACCTATGATGAGATCAAAGCCTATGTGCTGGAAAAGCACGGTTTGAAGGTGTCCAGCCTGTATATCTCCCAAGTCAAGCGGAAGTGCGGGCTGGATGTGGGACAGAATTATAACCTGTCAAAGAAGAAAGATGCAAAAGTGCCACAGTGCCCGCCGGAAAAAGAGGCGGCAATCGTTGAAGCACTGAAATATTTTAAAATGATTGTATAATAAATTGGTTGCTTTTTGTTCTTTGCAGAGGTAGAGAAAATATTTTGCCAATAATTGAGCGAATATAAAATCTTTTTTATCGCAAGTAAATATGTGAGTAAGATACGGATGATTGTTTTATAAAACGATCATCCGTATCTTTTAACACCATACTCAGTATTCAAATTTATAATCGATTAGATGACTATCAGGGCCAAAAAGGTATTTCATATAATTAGCGGCAGAGAGTGGTTCTTTTGACTTCAGCTGTTCATGGTGGATCTTATTATCATTTTTTGTTTCAAGTACCAAAGTAGACATATCAATAATAATATCGCCATTTTCCGATTTGCACAGCATATAGTTAACCATATAATCAAAATAACTATGCAGATGGTTAACAGCTATACTTAATCCACTGGCCTCACACCCTAAATGTGTAGCTATATTACGGATTCGATACAAACGTTTTAGTTGCCAGTTAATTCGTGTCTCATGTTTTGAAAGGAATTCTGAAATTTTCTCTCCCGATTTTAGCGACTTTCTTAAATTGTAGACTCGGGAACGCAATAAAATGTTATTGCCCAAGCAAGAATAGAGCGCTTTCATTTCCTCTGATCCGGCCTCATGCGATGCAAAAAACAACAAAAAAGATTTATATGTTGTAATATCTAACTTCTCTAGGTCTTCCGATAGGAGCGTTTCACAGATTTGAGCATATATTAGCCGAGTGATTTTCAATAAATAGATTTTTTGGATAATTGCAATAACGCTATTAATTACATTTTCACGTCCACTATTAGCTGATGGATTTAAAAACAAGGTCTCCAATGCTGTCCAGAAAGTCCTTATTAACGCACGATAATTTTTAGATTCGAGCGACTCGGCGTGCATTTCAATTGCGTGAGCAAGGGATAGCAATGCCATGGGGGTCATTGCTTTATGTCCAATAATATTAGTAATTCTCTTATCTATTAAGTCTTGTTGGATGTATGGACGTTTTTGGAGCTTATTGGGCAGTTTAAATTCGTGATAGTTGCCATTGTCATCTTTTAGTAAAAATTTATAAACTTGATTTGCAGCATAAAAATGTTTGAAATACACCATAAACATTTGCAAAAAACGCATTTTTTCTATAAAGTCGTTTGCTGCTATGTATGGGTCAAGCGCCATATCTTTAAAAATAACAATTTCAACTTTTTCATGCGCTTTCGCTTGGTGTAAACGTTTGTCATAATCAGCAAACATATCTGCAACTAGGCGATCTTTACAAAGTTCTTTACGTTTTTCACTAGTTGAAATCTTCTTGATTTCCATATCAATGTTAATGTCTTTACTGAGGCCGTCAATGTAATCAAGAGACTCTGTATTCATCAAAACTAGAAATTCATATACCTTTTTGGACGTATTAAACTGCTTCAAAAATGATGAAATTTGTGTGGGTGTTAAAACTGGTCTTTTGGAATTGTTGAAAAATCTTTTAGCGCACGTATACAAATATTCTCTAGAGTACCCTGCATGAAGTAATGAAATATAATAGGTTTTTGTACAGTAAATCAAATTGTTTTTATCAGGGCTATTTGTCAATACAAGCTGTTCTATTTCGTTCTTGTAGGTATCACGATATTTTTTTGGACTGCAAGTTTGTCGAAAAATGCCGATCCATCGTTTCAACAAAATAGGATTTTGTAATGCTTCCTGAAAACCGGTTCTGATATTGTTAAGCCTTTCTCCTAACATTCTTTTTAAAATGCTGTCGTCTTCTGTGCAAGCAATAAATTCCTCAATTATGGGAGGAATATAATTTCCATAATATTCCTTAGCGATGCCATATTGGTTCAAAAGTGAATAGACCTCATCCATTTCGTCAAGTAATGTTATTGCGTTATGAAGTGGTAAGGCATATGTGTCTGAAGTGGTTTCACTCAGAAGTTCATCTGTAATTTGGTAAAAAAGCCAAAGCATCTCCATAGACTTGTCATATTCCCAATGATCTGGTATCGCTTTAAGCATAATATCACTCCATTCTTTACCAGTTTAAAACTAAAATAGCAATGGCATCATCTATTCGGCCACTATTCACAGTCCCTTCACAATCTCCATAAACCGCTCCAGAGAATACGCTCCCGGATAGTCCGGCTGCTTGGTCTCAAACACCATGTAATACTTGTACTGTTTTCCGGCCAGCTTCGCCCACTGGTCACCGATTTTAGCTTTCTCTTTGGACTCATCATTATCCAGGTGATCGCCCTTGGTCTCTACCATCAGAATCTTCCCACTGTGGAGCATCACGATGATGTCGGGATAAGCATGAACAGGGCCGTTAATCTGGAATCCCAATCGGGAAATATTCCGGTGCCACCACTTGACGTTGGCCAGTTCTGACAGCGCCCACACCACCTTGAACTCGTACTCGTTCATATCTTCTTCGGCTGTATAGAGCGATTTCGGCACCATCGAGGTAAATGCCGTTGGGGAGATCACCGCTGGCAGCGCATAGTTGGGCAGGCAGGAAATCTTGTCCTGCTCTAGCCAGGTATCAAAGACGCCGGAGCGATGCTGGGCAATCAGCTCCTTCACTTTCCCCTGGATTTTTACGACATAAGGATACGGCGACTGCTCCAGCTCGGAGAGCTGATCTTCGCTCATGGTACCGATCACCCGGTCGATGTACTCATCCAGCTCCCGGTCGTTAACGCAGTTCATCTTGGACAGCTTTTGCTTGATAATGCCCTTACACAAAGAAAGCCGTTTTTCCGAGGGCTGGGTGTTGAACCACTCCCGGAAAAAGGCGCTGTCGCCGCCGGACAGACGCCACGCCTTTGCGGTGCTGTCTTTGCTATCGTCTACATCCACCCGCGCCATCTCAGCGTTGACGGTAGTGAAATCCACATGAGCATCTTTGTCCCGCAGAGAGAAACCACCCTCTAAATGTTCCAGTTCCAGGGGTTCATGGGCTTCCGAAAACAGGCTGGGGCCAGTCTCCAGCATAAACTGGGGAAAGCGCAAGGCAGCGGCTTCGGCTGCAAATTCCTCATTCATTCGGAACTGATTCATTTTGTCGCGCACCTCCGATGGAGCCTGGCTCAAAGCGGTGTTATCGGCCTGGTTGATCTCGTCTTCATAGGTTTTATTCTGTTGCAGGGCCTGTGACAGCATGGGATCGGACTGCATCGTTCCATCCTGCACGGATTGCTCTGCCTCCTGTGTGGCTGCTTCAAAACGTGCCTTCAAATCCGAGCCGTCTATCTCCAGCAGATCTGGTTCGTCAGCGGGAGGGGTTACAATGGGAAGCTGCTCTGTTTCTGCGGTGGGAGGTGCCATAACGGGAACATCCACATCCTGTGCCCGGTAGTCACGCCTGCTGAAACCGGCGCTGTTCAGCCCGGCCACAACCTTCTCCAGCGTTTGGTGGAAGTCTGCGGAAGATGTGATGACATAGGAGAGATTCAGCACTTCGCTACTGTTCTTCTGCGTGTAGGGCAGTCGAAGCACGCGCCCCAAAATCTGCTCCACATCCACGGTAGAAGTGCGGTTTGCCACCGTAGCCAGCACATAGACAAAGGGGCAGTCCCAGCCCTCTTTCAGGGCGTTGACGGTAATGATGTACCGGATGGGGCAGTCTGGGGACAGCAAGTCCACATTTTTCAGCTCGTCTTTATCGCCGGTTTTGATGGCGATTTCCTTTTCGGGAATGCCGCCATCCACCAGCGTTTTCTTGATTTTTTCATATGTGGTGCTATCTGCATTGTTGCGGGGCTGTGCCTGGAACAGAACGATGGGACGAATATAGCGCCCGCTGGTTTCCTGCTCCCGTTTGGCCTGTGCCTCCAGCTTGGCACGAATGGCGATAGCATCCCCATATACATCTGCCTGAGACTTACGGTTATAGACAATGACCGGCAGCTTGACCATGTTGGCCTTTTTCAGCCGTGCGGCGTCTACAAAAGAGATGATGTTGCTTTTCTTCTTGGGGGTGGCAGTCAGGTCAAACACAAAGCTGGGATTGAAGTTTTGCAGCATTTCCACGCTCAAATCCGAAGTGGCATGGTGGCTCTCGTCCACGATGACTACTGGATTCAGATAGCGGATCACCTGGATCAGCGCCGTCTCATCGGTGTCGGCCAGCAGAACGGACGGATCATCCATCCACTTTGCAAACTCGGCCAGATAACCGTTCTCCTGATAGGCTTTGCGCCCCTCCTTTTTGCTGGTGCGGAAGGAATCATAGCTGAGCACAAACAAAGAAAGCTGTTCTGTCACGGCGGAAGGGGTGAAGTTCTGCCCCATGAGAGCCTGCTCCTTGGAATATACCTGTACCCGCCCGCCAAAATCCACATCCAGCCGCTGGCGGTAGGGATGGTCGGGATTTTCCAGCGCCTTGCGTGTCTGAATCAGAATGGCATCGGAGGGCACCAACCACACCACGGCTTTGGCCCGGCGCTGGGGCGTGGCGTCAAAAATCGTCCGCAGAGAACTGGCGGCAATATAGGTCTTGCCGCCGCCGGTGGGCACCTTGGCACATACATGGGGCACACCGGGAAGTACATTCACATAATTCGGCATACCGCCGAAGCCCACCAAAACATTCTTTTCGTTCCAGAGGGTCTGATACGCCTTTGCCGGGCTTTGCAGCTCCACCACTAGCTCTAGGTAGCGTGCAAGATCGGCAATGACCTCTTTCTGATAAGATTTCAGTTCCATTTCTTCACGCTCCTTTACAGCCTGGCAATGTCCCGAGGAATTTTCTTAAAGGTGATGTTATGCTTGCGCAGTGTTTCCTGAGGGATGGTACACAGGTCGGCATAAATGGTATAACCCTCGGCTTTGGTCTGGACGGTAGCCAAAAAGGCATGGTCCAGCGTGGTGACGCTTTCCCGCTCATAGTAGAAGTAATAGGCGGTGTTGCGGCACAGGCCCATGAAGTAAGGCTCGTCCGTGGGCTGTTCGGCGGGCAAGGGCTCTTTAGTCTCCATATAGTAGACGTATTCCCGGATTTTTTGCGGGCCTACTTCTTCGTTGAGGTTGCCGTCTGGCAGCAGAAGCACAGGCCCCAGCTCATAGTAGCTGAAATTGCCTCCAGTACCTTCTGCGGCTTTTTTGCCCTCGCCGTAGCCGCCAATTACTCGTTTTACACGCTCGGCGGTGATGCTGTCGGCGTAATCCATCATTTCCACCAGGATGAATTTGCGGTTGCCGCCGTCGGCCTTGTTCATGTTCAGCACAGCATGGGCAGTAGTGCCGGAACCGGCGAAAGAATCGAGAACTATATCATTATCTGTAGCTATCCATTTTACAATTCTATCCAGTAACAAAATGCTTTTTTCTGTATCAAATCCAGCATATGAGCCAGACAAAAGAATGTCCATCCAGTTGTCGCTCAATAGTTTTCCTGATTGTGGTGGGACATAATACTGGATCGTACCCGTTTCATTCATTCGGACAAAATCTAGTTTTTCATTTGTTGCCATCAGATGTTCAATATAGTAGTCATCAATGGACATCTTATCTGCATATTCGGAAAGAAATTTTTCATAATTTCTAGTTGCTTTGCTGGCTCTTGTTTTTTCCCATCTCCATTGACCTTTTTCTGGGCAGTATCCAAAAATTTCATATCGCATAGTAGGTCTATCTGTTCCACGCCAAAACGTATCCCATTTCCCTGCTTTTTCAATTTCAAAGTCTTTGGAAAGTTTGGGAAGTTTAGCTTGAGGATTCTTAGAATACAAGTAAATATACTCATGCCCTAATGACAACGCCTGCACAGTTTCAAACTGGGCCTGAACATTTTTTATACCTCGACGCACAGAAATACAATTTCTAAAATTTGCAACCCCAAATATTTCATCCATTATACATTTGAGATTTGCATATTCAAAAACATCAATGCTTACAAAAATAAATCCATCTTCTGCCAACAGCCGCTGCAACAGCTTCAAGCGTGGATACATCATACACAGCCACTTGTCATGCCGGGAGAGGTCCTCGCCCTCTTTGCCAACCACTTCTCCCAACCACTTTTTGATCTTGGGGTCATTGACATTGTCGTTGTATACCCATTTCTCATTACCGGTATTATAAGGCGGGTCAATGTAGATGCACTTTACCTTGCCCTCATACTGTGGCAGCAGAGCTTTCAACGCCTCCAGATTGTCTCCGTGGATAATCATGTTTTCGCTGCCGTTGTCCTCGGCGTGCTGTCCGGCTTCGTCATAGCTGTATTGGCGCTCCAACACCCGATAAGGCACCTCCTGGTGGTGGTTTACCACTTTATCTTTTCCAATCCATTCAAGTGTTGGCATGGTCTGTGTCCTCCGAATTCTGTTGAGGCTTACCCATCATCTGTGAAAATAGACCGGCTGCTTTTGCCCACTCTACTTGTCCGTTCATGATCTGATTGTTCATTGAAAGCTGTTGATCTAATCCTTCAGGATAATATGGATTTTGAATTATATCCCATGTGATTTTATCTTTATATCCAAGATCGTTGGCCATCAGCTCTAACAGTTTGCATTGTTCTCGATATTGTTCCTCTCTTGCTACATCTTTTTTGCACTTAGAGCGCCAGATACCCAGCTGGGTTCTGATCTCTTTGTTATCGGTAAAAACAATATCAATAGAATTTATGGCGTTTACTGCCTCCAAAGCCGCCCATCCAGTAATACGGCGAGTCATAAGACACTGAAATATTTGCATCTTATCCTTTCTTTTTTGGGCCCTCTCCTGAAGATATTGACCAACTATTACAGCAACAACAGGAATAAGCAACACCGCAATCAGGTTGAGAACTGCCATTATTTTTTCAAAAGTAGTCATTATACATTTTCCTCTTTCTCTTCCTCTTGATATTCAGGGAAAATATCCACAATATCTCCGACATTGACTCTTAACACGCCACAGATTTTCCCCAGTGTTTCCAAGGTCACTTCTTCATCGCGGTTTAGTTTTGTCATGGTGTTGGGGGCGATTCCCGCCGTACGGCGTAAGTCTGCCTTGCTCATTTTGCGATCAATGAGCAGTTTCCAGAGTTTATTGTAAGAAATGGCCATTGGGTACCTCCGGTCAGAAAATTCGACGCTTTTATTATACCAGATACAGGAATTCAGAGCAACAGATTTTCGCATCTCAATGCGAAAATCTCCAACTCAAATTTATCAGTCAGCAAGGCTTTCCGTTCACCTTTCCCAGCCGCTGCTGACCAAAACAGGCACAGAGATTTACCCGCTATTCGGGCAAACCTCTGTGCCTGTTTTACCTGTTCGGGCAGGAGCGTATCTATCGTGTAGAAGCAGGATGGATCGCTACTGCATGGACAGGCGAGGTGTCCAGAGGGGCAAAGCCCCTTTGGCTCTGGGTTTCCAATAGGGGCGAGCAGCACCCCTGTTGGCACACGATTTTCCGTAGGAAAGTCTAGTGTGTTATACCTTTTGCGACCGCTGACGATGGAAAGGGGCTGACTTCGCTATCTGCTGTACGGGCAGATAGCGGTTGACAGACACTTTTTGGCGACAGTAGGACAGGCAGATTTTGTACGAACACGGACGAAATCAGGATTTGCACAGAGGGCAAAATCCACCTGGCCAGAAAAGGAAGCAGAGGTATATAAAAGCCTTTGTCCCGCCGCAGCGCCGAACTAATGAACAGCATGTTGAGTGTGTGGTTTTGTTGTCCAAGTCCCGTCCCGAAACGGTATAAAAATCGGCTTTGCTGAACACCACCGCACAGTTTCCGCCGGGGCGGGAACTGTGCGGTGGTGTTGTTTATGCCTGCTCTGCCAGCTTTAAAAAGGCTTTCATTTCCGGCGTACACCACTTGTCCTTGTGATACAGCACCTGCCGGTACATTGTCACGCGGAAATCCGAAACCTCCAGCCTTTGCAGCTTGCCTTCTCGGATGCCTTCCTCCACTGCGAATTTTGGCAGCAGCGATACCCCCTGGTTGCTTTCCAGCATTTTAATGATAAACGAAGTATCGCTGATTTCTAAGCTTGGGGAAAGTTCGATATCGTGCGCTGCCAAAAAACGGTCAAACCGGCGGCGGTAGTTGGCATTTTTTTCCGTGAGGAAAAACGGCTTGTCCAAAAGCTCGCTCACGCAAAGTGCGCCTTGATGGGGCAGCGGCAAGCCGGGCGAACACACAAACACCACTTCTTCGGGCACTTCTACACATTTGTGCCAGTTGGCGGAGTCGCGCGGTTCATCCAGAATGCAGATCAGATCCACATCGCCGCGTTCCATTTTTTCGATCATTTCCTCGGGCGAACCCGTGCATACGCGCACCGACACCTTGGGGTGCGCCGCGCGAAACTGCTGCAAAAGCGGCGGCAGCCGATAAAAGCACAGCGATTCCAGCGTGCCTATGTGCAATGTGCCGGTAAGCTCTCCGTTATTTTTAATGCTTTGCTGGGCATTGTATACTTCGTCTAATATGCGTTTGGCATTTTGCAAAAAGTTTTCGCCCTGTCCGGTAAGTACCACGCGCTTTCCCAATCGGTCAAACAGGCGCACGCCAAGCTCATCTTCCAAGGCGCGGATCTGCACGGTGACAGCCGATTGTGAGTAGCCAAGGCTTTCGGCCGCTTTGGAAAAGCTTTGAAACTGTGAGGCACGAATAAAGGTGACAAGCTGGCGAATTTCCATGGCGATCCTCCTGTTTTATATTGTAAAAAGCATTCCTGCTATTAGTTTTAGTAAACGATATAATTTTATTTTTGAATTTGCTTCAATTCTAACTCTATGGTAGACTATATTGCATAGGAAGTCAACTGATTGGTTGATTGATTTTAGGAGGATATGTAAAAAATGGAAAAGAAAAAAGCTAAGCTTGGCTTGCTGCCCAAGCTGCTGATCGCAATCGTTCTGGGTATTGTGATCGGCCAGTTCTTCCCCGTGTGGTTCTGCCGCATTATCGTAACGGCATCGGGAATCTTCAGCTCTTTCCTGAAGTTCGTGATTCCCCTGATGATCGTGGCCTATGTAAGCATGGGCATTGCCGATTTGAAAAGCGGCGCAGGCAAGCTGCTGCTGATCACGGTGGCTCTGGCTTACGGCTCCACCCTGATCGCCGGTTCGGTGTCTTATCTGGTTTCTTCCAATCTGTTCCCTCACTTCATGAGCGAGGGTGCTTTGGAAAAGATCGCTGCCACCGCCGACAACTCTCTGGCAAGCTATCTGTCGATCTCGATCCCTCCCATTCTGGATACCCTTTCGGCTGTTGTGCTCGCCTTTGTGGTTGGCCTGTGCCTTTCCACCCTGCGCGGCAAAACCATCGGCAACACGCTGTATGATTGCATGCACGATTTCTCCGGCATCATTGATCAGGTGCTGCACTCTGTGATCATTCCCCTGCTGCCCCTGTATGTTTGCGGCACTTTCATCGACATGACCAAGTCCGGCAAAACCTTTGCCATTCTGGGCATTCTGTGGAAGGTGTTCCTGGTGGTCATCATCATGCATCTGGTGTGCATTGCGGTGCAGTTCACCGTTGCCGGTGCAGTTTCCAAAAAGAACCCCCTCACCCTGATCCGCAACCAGATCCCCGGCTACACCACGGCTCTGGGCACGCAGTCCTCTGCTGCCACCATTCCTGTCAACCTGCAGTGTGCAGCCGCTGACGGCGTGAGCGACCAGATCCGTAACTTTGTTGTGCCTCTGTGCGCCAACATCCACATGGCCGGTTCTATGATCACCATCACCGCCTGCGCTACCGCGGTGTGCCTGATGAACCAGCTGCCCATCAGCATTGCCACCGTTGTGCCCTTTATTATGACTCTGGGCGTTGCCATGGTGGCCAGCCCCGGCGCTCCCGGCGGCTCGATCATGACCGCTCTGCCCTTCCTGTACATGATCTTTGGCGCAGAAGCAGGCGACCCCAACGGCCCCATCTGCGCCATCATGGTGGCACTGTACATCACGCAGGACTCCTTCGGCACCGCCTGCAACGTTTCGGGCGATAACGCCATCGGTGTGATCGTGGAGACCCTGTATCAGAAGTTCATCAAAAATGCCTGATTGCATTTTATGTGACCCGGCAAAACTATAGCTATCAGTTTCCGGCGCAGGGTGCGCCTTGCGCCCTGCGCCGGAAGTGTTTTATAACAGGAGATTACAATGGCTTTTATTAGTGTTTTTGATGTGTTGGGCCCCAATATGATCGGCCCTTCCAGCTCACACACCGCCGGGGCCGAGATCATTGCCTTTTTGGCGCAGAAAATGATCACTCCCCCCTTGGTTCGCGTGAACTTTACGCTGTACGGTTCGTTTGCAAAAACCTATCACGGCCATGGCACCGACCGTGCGCTGCTGGGCGGCATTATGGGCTTTTCGGCCGATGACACCCGCATTCGCGATTCGTTTGACATTGCCGCCAAGCGCGGCCTTGCCTACAGCTTTACTCCCAACGAAACCGAAACGGACATTCACCCCAACACCGTGGATATCCGCATGGAAAATGCCGAAGGTCAGGTTATGACGGTGCGCGGTGAGTCGCTGGGCGGCGGCAAGGTGCGGATCGTGCGGATCAACGGCGTGAAAGTAGATTTCAGCGGCGAGTACAATGCGCTGATCGTTGTGCAGCAGGATAAGCCCGGCGTGGTGGCGCATATCACCAATATTCTGAGCGAGCACGGCGTAAACATTGCCTTTATGCGCCTGTTCCGTGAAGCCAAAGGCCACACCGCCTACACCATTGTGGAATCGGATGAGCGCCTGCCTGAGGGCGTGAGCAAGCTTTTGCGCCAGAATCCGAATATCACCGATGTAATGGTCGTGCAGCCGTAAGGAGGAACTTATCATGGAACTGGAATTTAAATCGGCCAAAGAGCTTTTGGACTTGTGCGCCAAAAGCGGCCTTTCGATTTCGGGCGTTATGCGTGAGCGCGAATGCCAGCTGGGCGAAACCACGCCGGAAGCCGTGAATCAGCGCATGGCGCGCGCATGGAAGATCATGCAGGATTCTGCCCGCCAGCCCCTGCAAAGCCCTGTAAAATCCATGGGCGGGCTGATCGGCGGCGAGGCCAAAAAGCTGGAGCTTCACCGTGCAGGCGGCAGCGGCATTTGCGGCGATCTGCTGCAAAAGGCCATCACCTACGCCATGGCTGTGCTGGAGGTAAACGCTTCTATGGGCCTGATCGTGGCGGCTCCCACAGCCGGTTCGGCCGGTGTGGTACCCGGGCTTATGCTGGCCATGAAAGAGCATTACTCCCTTTCGGACGATAAAATCATCGAGGCTCTGTTCAACGCCGGTGCTGTGGGCTATCTGGCCATGCGCAACGCCACCGTGGCCGGTGCTGTGGGCGGCTGTCAGGCCGAGATCGGTGTGGCTTCGGCCATGGCTGCCTCGGCTGCTGTGGAGCTGATGGGCGGCACCCCTGCGCAATCTCTGGATGCCGCTTCCACCGTACTGATGAATATGCTGGGCCTTGTGTGCGACCCGGTGGGCGGCTTGGTGGAATATCCCTGCCAGAACCGCAATGCGGCCGGTGTGGCCAATGCACTGATCGCCGCCGAGCTTTCGCTGAGCGGCATTCGCCAGCTGATCCCGTTTGATCAAATGCTGGATACCATGTACGCCGTTGGCAAGCGCATTCCCATGGAACTGCGCGAAACCGCACTGGGCGGCTGCGCAGCCACTCCCAGCGCCTGCGCCGCCTGCGGCAGATGCTCCTGAGCCTGCTGCCACATCTGCGCGGACAAATATGTATAAAAAATCTCTGCTTTTACCGGCATCGGCAAAGCAGAGATTTTTTGTTATGCTTTTTTCAGCTCCGCAAGCACCATGGGCGCTGCTGTTAAAAACCATGCACTGTATTTTTGCGGGTTTTGCTGCAGATCCTTTGCAAGCGTATCCAGATCCACCCACTGCATCGCCATGGCTTCCTCCGGGTTCAGCATCACTTGGCCTGTGTATTCGCCTACAAACACATGATCGTATTCATATTCAAACAGCTCCTCGGAAAATTTATGGTGATACACAAACGCCCCTATCTCGCGGCAGGGCGTGCGCAGGCCAAGCTCTTGCTGCAGGCGGCGCTGTACGGCATCGGAAAGTGCTTCTCCCACACGCGGATGTGAGCAGCAGGCATTAGACCACAAACCACCCGAATGATATTTGTGCAGTGCGCGCTGCTGAATGAGCATGGTATTTCCGGACACCAGAAACACCGAAAAGGCCCGATGCAAAAGCCCGCGGCGGTGTGCCTCGGCCTTGCCTGCGCTGCCAACCGGGCGGTCAAATATATCCACTAAGATCAGTTTATCTTCGGCCATGGAGATTCTCCTTGTTTGTTTTTCCCCTTTATTATAACAATTTGCAGCGCCTTTTAAAACCCCTGCGGGCAGCTATGTTTATACCTTTTTATTTTGCAGCGCCGCAAAGTGCCTGCGCAGGCAAAGCGGCCATAAAAGCACCGCATAGCTCAGCGCCATGGCACCCCCCGCGACAAAAAGCCGCCTTATATGATCCGCCGATGGAATGCTTCCCTGCGCAGCCATGCACACAAGCAGCGATGCCAGCAGGATCAGCCCCGGGCGCACAAGCCATTCCTCCCAGCAAAAGCGCATTTGCAGCACCTGCAGCATTCGGCGCAGATTTAAAAGGCAGGTAAACACATTGGAGCTTGCCACGATCGCCGCATACCCAGCAATGCCGAAGCGCGGCAGCAAAAACAAAATTGCCGAAAAGCGCAGCGCCGAGTTGAGCATTTCATATCGAAAGCTGGCCAGCTGTTCGCCGATTCCTTTCATAATACCGTCCACCATGCTTTCCAAATACATAAATGGCACGATGGGCCCCAGCCATGCAAGATATTGCCCCACCTCGGCATCGCGGTAGATCAGCTGGGCCAGCGGCACGGCCCACAGCGTAAAAAAAGCCCCCGCAAACAGCGATATTCCCAGCGTAACGGCCATCGTGCGCCCCACAAGGCTCTGCAGAGCACTTTTGTTCTGCGCCGTGTGGGCCCGCGCGATCTCGGGCATCAGCAAGCCGGACAGTGTTGCCAAAAAGGAAAACGGAAATGTGAGAAGCGGCATTGCCATGCCGCGCAGCGCACCAAATTGGGAAAGCGCCATGCTTCGGCTGCCTGCATACAGCGCCAAACACGCGGGCACAAGGCTGGTTTCGGCCGTTCGGAGCAAGCTGGAAACCAACCGGTTCCCCTCCACCGGCAAAAAGACTTCCATCACTTTGCCCCAGCCCGGCACACAGGTCGGCAATGCTGAAATGCTTCTTTGCAGCGCACGCTTTTCGCCCCTCCAAAAACACAGCATCCACAGGCAGGAGATTGCCTCGCTCAGCGTGTTGCCCATCGTAACCAGTGCCACCATCCGGGGCATTTCAGCGCCCGTGGCTGTGTGAAGCAAAAACACGATCACCGCAATGCGCACCGCCTGCTCGGCCAACTGCGCCGCCACATTGGGGCGCACATTGCGGGCCGCCATAAAATAGCCGCGAATTGCCGCCCCCACCGCCATAAACGGCAGGCTGAACGCCAGGATCTGCAATGCCGCTGCTGCGCGAAAATCGCCCAGCAGCCACCGTGCCAGCACATTGGCCAGCAGGTATTGTGCCGCCGCCGCGGTGCAGCCCAGCACTGCCCCCATGCCGATCAATCTTTGCATAAGCCTGCACACGCCGCGCCGGTCATTTTGCGCCAATGCCTGTGCCGAAAGGCGCGTGGATGCCACCGAAAGGCCGCCAACGGCCATTGCAATGCACACGCCGTAAGCCGTAAACACCAGCTGATACAGCCCCATGCCCTCGCTGCCTAGATGTGCGGCCAGCAGCACCCTTAGCCCCATTCCCGCGGCGCGCAGCACCAGCGATGCAGCCGTTAAAATCGCAGCATTTTTGAGATAGATGTTCGTCATACACGCTCTCTTTTCTCATTTTATGAAAATTTGTTTCGCTTTTAAAATCATTAGTATATAAGCTATGTTGTTTTCGGCGCATTTATGATATACTATAAAGAGCGCGGCCGCAGAGTTCCGTGCATGGCGGCAAAAGCCGCCCAATTATCAGGAAAGTCCGCCCCGGCTTTGCTGCGGCAATGATCTGTCGGCGTGACTTTCCCAGAAGGAGATATGAATAACTATGAGCGAATGCACCCATGACTGCAGCAGCTGCAGCCAGAACTGCTCTTCTCGAAACGCCGCTCCCGCCAAGGAAGCCCCGCACAAAATGAGCAGCATAAAAAAAGTGATCGGCATTGTCAGCGGCAAAGGCGGTGTTGGCAAAAGCATGACCTGCGCCATGATGGCTGTTTCGATGGCTCGTCAGGGCTATGGCACGGCTGTGCTGGATGCAGATATCACCGGCCCTTCCATTCCCAAGCTGTTTGGCGTACATGGTCAGGCTGTGTGCGATGAAAACGGCATTTGGCCTGCTGAAACCCCCAAGGGCACCAAGATTATGAGCGTGAACCTGCTTTTGGACGACGAGGAGTCCCCCGTGGTATGGCGCGGCCCCGTGATCGCCGGTGCTGTGAAGCAGTTCTGGACCGATGTGATCTGGCAGGATGTGGACTATATGTTCGTGGATATGCCCCCGGGCACCGGCGATGTGCCCCTGACCGTGTTCCAGACGCTGCCTGTGGACGGCATTATCGTGGTGGCAAGCCCCCAGGAACTTGTGAGCATGATCGTTGCCAAGGCCGTAAAAATGGCACAGATGATGAATGTGCCGATTTTGGGCGTTGTGGAAAACATGAGCTATGTAAAATGCCCCGATTGCGGCAAGGAGATCAAGATCTTTGGCGAAAGCCATGTGAACGAGATCGCCGCCAAGTACGGCCTGCCCGTACTGGCTCGCATGCCCATTGACCCGAAGTTGGCAAGCTTGGCCGATGCAGGCAAGATCGAAGAATTTGAAGGCGATTATCTGGATGTCGCCGTGCGCGCAGTCGCCGCCTTGGGCAAGGCATAACATAAGCCCCATAACAGTGATGCCCCGCCTTGCTGCCGAGCCGGTTGGATATACCGGCTTTTGCGGCCAAGGCGGGGCATTTTGGTTTTTTCGGTAAAGTCAGGCGGGCCGCAGGCGCTTTCACCATGCGCAGAAGAATGCGCAAACGGCCATTTTTAAAAGAAACATTTGACTAACCATGCAAAAAGCGGTATACTAATAAAGCTTCATTCATAGAAAGAAGCAAATATCATGTATCCGGGTGTAGCGCAGTTGGTAGCGCGCCTGCTTTGGGAGCAGGATGCCGTGGGTTCAAGTCCCGCCACTCGGACCATGACGAGTGTTCTTATAGCATTTGAAAAGCTGTAAGAACACTCGTCTTTTTTGTTGTTTTCATCCGGCAATTTCTGCTGTGGCGTAGTTGACGAACACACCCTTCCGGGTATTGACGGTCACATCAGGGATGGGCAGGGGCAGCATTTTAGGAATCGTGATTTTTCCCACGCAGTTATGCTGATCAAGCCCTACACACCAAGGCACAATAGAAAAGTAAAGAGAAGTCATCGCAAGGACAATGAGGAATTCTATGCCACCCATCGTTTCTTCTCTTTCAAGGACTTCAAACGACAACTTGCTGTTCGAGAACGCACTTACAATCATTTTCCTATCCGGCCACTTAACTGGAAATCCCCGGACTACTTCCTAAATGCTTTTCCTTATGTGTAACACATCATTGACAAACCTACACCGAAGCCGATTTCGCATGGCTCGGCTTCGGCATTTATGCGTTTTTTCGAGGATTCCTGCTTATCGCGTGCTTATTTTGCGGTTTGACTATACAGGCTGTTCCATGTGTTCTGGCCGATCACGCCGTCCATGGTAAGGCCGTTGCTTGCCTGCCATGCCAGCACGGCGGCTTCTGTTTTTTGGCCGAAATAGCCGTCGGCCCGCAGATTGGGCACCAGCTTTTTCAGCTTTTGCTGCACACTGCGCACAACAGCACCCCGGTTTCCCTTTCGGATCACGATGCCGGGGTATCGCTCTCCTGCACCGTTTTGGTCAGCAAAGCGGCTGTACAGGGCATTCCAGGTTTCGCGCCCCACCACGCCGTCTTCCCGCAGGCCGTTCGCAAGCTGAAAAATGCGCACCGCACTGCGGGTATCGCTGCCGAACCGGCCATCGAGCTTCAGCTTTGGCAGCGCCGGCCATTCCCCGCGCAGCCCATCCAGCCAGGTTTGCACCAGCGCCACATCCGGCCCGCTGCTGCCCTCACGCAGAGCGGCATAAAAGGGCGGAAGCGCTTTATAAATTGCTGCCATCAACATAGCCCCCTTTTTTCGCTTTGCTTCACTCTATGCGGTTTCGGGCAGCTTTGTGCCTGCTTGCGCCCAATGTTTATATTTTCTGCAGCCAGTCCAGCAGTGCCAGGCGCACCTCGCATTTTCCGGTGATCAGGCGATTTTCCGCCTGCTTTGGATATGCTGCACATTCAGCGCTTGGCAGGCAAAGCCCCGGATACAGCACGCAAAACCAGTTATGCCCTGCGGCCTTGCCCAGTTCGATGCGCAAAGCATCGTATTCCCCGGCGGGCAGTGAAAAGCCCTCGTAATGCGTGGTGGGAAAGCGCATTCGCACCAGCCGCACACGCACTTGCTGCCGACTGCCGTTTTCCCTGACGGCGCGTTCGGCAGCAGCCTGCAGCCGGGGCAGCTGCCGGTGGGCTGTTTGCAGGGCCTGCGCCTGATCGGGAACCTTTTCAAACAATGCCGAAACCTCTTGCAGCATGGAATCCCTCACCCGCAGCTTCAGTTCCTGGTCCTGTGCCGAATCGCTGTTGGCCACAATATGCAGGCGCAGCGTGTCGGCCCGCACCTGGCGGCAAACTGCCTGAAAACGCGCAAACGAAGCCCCTGCCGCAAGGCTGCACAGAAGCGCAGCTGCCAGCGCAGCCTCTAAACAAATGCGCCTGCTGTGCAGGCAGCAGCGGATTTTTGAAAAAATTCTTTCTGATAAGCCGGATCGAAGCATAAAAAAGCCCTCCCATAGCTGTAAAGTTCATTCGCTTTGCAGTATGGGAGAGATGTAAAAAATTATTCTATTTAAAGAAATTATTTTTATTTTTTGTTTGTGCGGCGTTTTTCTGGCTTTTTCGCAGCAACACGCTGTGGAACCACTCGTGCGCCGCCGCGGTCCGGCTGTGCCAGATACACATGGCGATATTCCTTATGCAGGGCCTCGCGGGCAGCCTGCGCAGCTTTTTCGGTGTCAAAAATGCCAAACACCGCCGCACCGCTGCCCGTCATCATGCTGGCCACAGCGCCGTTTTGCATCATCATTTCGCGAATATGGGGCGTTTCCTGCGCACCGCTGCAAAATTCCAGTGCATTGCCGCAGGCCTCGCAGATGCCCTGCAGGCTTCCGGCGCGCACGGCAGCTTCCTGCGCGGCACAATCGGGGTGTACAGGGCTTCCCACCTGATCGTATTTTTTAAACGCCTCGGGAGTCGAGATTCCCACGCTGGGCATCACCACCACAAACCAGCACTGCGGGCAGGGCGGCAGCGCACGGATCAAATCGCCCACTCCCTGCACACGGCAGGTGCCGCCCATCAGTGCAAAGGGCACATCCGCACCGATCTTTGCCCCCAGCGCGCACAATTCGCTCATGGAAAGGTGCGCGTGATACAGCTCATTCATGCCCACCAGCACTCCGGCCGCATCGGCACTGCCGCCTGCCATGCCGGCACGCACGGGCACGCGCTTTTGCACGCTGATCTTCACGCCGCCCTTCAGCCCCGTGTATTCCAAAAACATTCTGGCCGCCTTATAAGCCGTGTTTTTTTCGTTGGCAGCCACAAAGCTGCCGGGCAATTCCAGCTGAATATCGGGTGCCTTTTGCAGCGTGATACGCTCATAAAGGGTAATGGCCTGCATGATCATATCCAGATCATGGTAGCCATTTTCAAAAAGGCCCACGATGTCCAGCGCCAGATTCAGCTTGGCCGGGGCCAAAACCGTTACCTGTTTCACGAAAACCTCTCCTTTTTCTGCAAAGCAAACCAGCTTTACAAGTGTTTATTATAGTCGGAACAGCGAAAATTTGCGCACATCTATCGCTTTCACCGGGCACATTTCGTGGCAGCAGAAGCAGCGAATGCAGCCCCTTGGCTGAATTTTAGCCTTGCGGTGATTTTCCTGCCCCGAAAGCCGAATGGTGTGCCGCGGGCAGATCTCGGCGCATTTGCCGCAGCCGATACACTTGGCTGCTTTTACCACCGGGCGCGGTGCAGCCATTTTTTCTGCCGCCTGCACCAAGGGGCGCAGCCAAGAGCGATAGTCGGCAAAGTCTGTGCTGCCAAGCTGATCGTTCTGATAGCTGCTGGGCAGCTTGTAGCCCTGGATCGGCGCAAAGGCGGCAGTATCGCCTGCAAGATCGCGCAGATCAAAGCATTCTGCGCACAGGCCCCGCCGGTGTGCCGCCTCCAGATACGGCACTCGCATAGGCGGCATACCGATCACTCGGCAGGCGGCAAGATCCAGATTCAAAAGGTCTTCGCTGCCCAGGATCAGCCCCACTTCACGCGGTTCGCCGCCCGCCGGGCCGTCGCCCTGCATACCCACCACGGCATCCATCACCGCCATATCCGGCTGCACCGTTTGCAGCAGATCGATCAGCATACTGCCAAAGCGCTCGCGATCGCTGAAGCGTGTGTGCCATTCGGCCTTTTGCAGGCCGGGAATGCAGCCGAACAGGTTTTTCACCGCGCCGGTGTAGCCCGTCATCACATGGGTTTTCAGCTTGGGCAAGTCAATGATAAAATCCGCCTCCAGCACAGGCTGGATCAAGCTGAATTCCTGCACCAGTTCCCCGTTGGTTTTCCGAAGCTGCCACTTGCAGCCGGTGTAGCACTCGATGCCCTCGGCCCGGCACGCCTGTTCCATGCCGCTGGCGTGGTAGGCCGCTTTCATCAGCGTGGAATTGTACACCCCGCCCATGGAATCCGCCAGCACGATCTGGCTAAGGGGCACCCCGCGCCTGTGAACCGCGCGGATCACCGCCGTGATCACCGCCGGGTGCGTGGTCACCGCGTGTTCGGGCGGATGCTTGGCCAGCAGATTGGGCTTGAGCAGCACATGGCTGCCAGCCCCCAGCCGCCCGGCTGCAGGCAGGGCCGCGAAAACAGCCTCCACTGCGCTGTCGATCTGCGCCTGATCATAGCTATTGGCTCTTTGCACGATCACAGGCTTTGCCATGTGCCTGCCCCCTTTCGGATCAGTTTTTCTGAATCAAGCCGCGTTCGGCCAAAAATTCACGAATGCGCTTCAGCGCCGTGGTAAGATGCTCTACGCTATAGGCATAGCTGATGCGGATATACCCTTCGCCGCATTCGCCAAAGGCATCGCCGGGCACCACTGCCACTTTTTTGTTCATCAGCAGCTCCTGGCAGAATTCCTGGCTGCTCATTCCTGTGGTTTTGATGCACGGGAACACATAAAATGCGCCTTTAGGCTCAAAGCAGTGCAGGCCCATATCGTTGAAGCCCTTTACCACCAATCGGCGGCGCTGGTTGTATTCCAGCCGCATTTTTTCAATTTCGGCATCACACTCACGCATGGCCACCACAGCCGCATACTGGCTGGTGGTGGGGGCCGACATAATGCAGCTTTGATGAATCTTGGTCATTGCCTTGATGATCGGCGCAGGGCCGCAGGCATAGCCAAGGCGCCAGCCCGTCATGGCGTAGGCCTTGGAAAAGCCGTTCACCACAATGGTGCGCTCCTGCATGCCGGGCAGAGACGCGATCGAAACATGACGATTTTTGCCGTAGTTCAGCTCGGCATAGATCTCATCCGAAAGCACCATAATGTCGGTGCCGCGCAGCACCTCGGCAATTTCTTCCAGATGCTCCTTTTCCATCACAGCACCCGTGGGGTTGTTGGGGAACGGCAGCACCAAAAGCTTGGTTTTTGGCGTGATGGCTGCGCGCAGCTCGTCGGCAGTCAGGCGGAAATCATCCTCCTCGCGCGTGGTCAGGTGTACCGGCACGCCGCCTGTTAAAACCGTGATCGGCTCGTAGCACACAAAGCACGGCTCCACAATGATCACCTCATCGCCGGGCTGCACCAGCGAGCGAATGCAAATGTCGATCGCTTCGCTGCCGCCCACTGTGACAAGCACTTCGGAGCGGTCGTTATACTCCAGATCAAAGCGGCGCTTCATGTATTTGCAGATCTCCTCGCGCAGCTCGATCATGCCTGCATTGGCGGTATATTTGGTTTTTCCGCGTTCCAGGCTGCGAATGCCTGCATCGCGGATGGCCCACGGCGTTTTGAAATCCGGTTCGCCCACGCCAAGGCTGATGCAGTCCGGCATTTCGGCAGCCAGATCAAAAAACTTGCGGATGCCCGAGGGGCGCATGGCGGCTGCCCGGGGCGAGATCAGCTTGTCATAATCTATTGTATTATTCATTAAAGCACCGTACACTCTCTTTCGTCAACTTCTTCGTCCTGATACATCACGCCGTCGCGCTTATAGGTGCGCAGAACGAAATGGGTGGCCGTGGACAGCACATCGTCCAGCGGGCTGAGGCGCTTTGCCACAAACAGAGCGATCTCCTGAAAGTTTTTACCCTGCACGATCACCTGCAGGTCATAACCGCCGCTCATCAGCAGCACGCTTTCCACCTCGTCAAAGGCAGCAACGGCGCTGGCGATATCGTCAAATCCGCGGTCCTTCTTGGGGCTGACATGCAGCTCGATCACAGCCTCTACGCAGGCCACATTTGCCTTTTCCCAGTCAACCAGCGTGCGGAATCCGCGCACGATGCCCTCGCTTTGGGCCTGATCCAGCATGGCCGCAGCCTCCTGCGTGGTTTTGCCGATCATGGCAGCAGCATCCTCCAGCGGAATGCGGGCGTTTTTTTCCAGAATTTTCAGCAGTTGTTCCATAACCTATACCTCTTCCCTGATAATACATTTAATCCAATGGAAATCCGATACACTGTAGGGTTATTATAAAATCTTTTTTCCTTAAAGGCAACACAAATATCGAAAAACCTGCTATAATAATACCGTTGTTAAAAAGAGGGCATCTGCATTCCGGCTTTTGCCCAAGTTTGGCCTATTGTTTCGCCATTCGTTTTATACTGCAGAGGAGAAAGTTTTATGAAGGCTGTTATCACCGTGATCGGCAAAGACACCGTGGGCGTTGTGGCCCGTATTAGTGCTGTGTGCAGCAAGCTGAACATCAACATTGAGGATATGACCCAGAGCATCATGCAGGAAATGTTCTGCATGATCATGCTGGTGGATGTTTCCGGCTGCAATGTGGATCAGGCCGTAATGCGCGCCGAATTTGCCCGTGTGGGCGAAGATCTGCAGATGCAGGTCAATGTGACCCGCCAGGAAGTTTTTGATGCCATGCATCACATTTGAGTGTTCGGAAGGAGTGCATTCACACCGATGAGTATGATCAATACCCGCGATATTATGGAAACCATCGACATGATCACATCCGAAAATCTGGATGTGCGCACCGTGACCATGGGCATCAGCCTGCTGGACTGCATCGATAGTGATCCTAAGATCGCCTGCGAGAAAATTTACCAGAAGATCACCACCAAGGCTGCCAATCTGGTGCCTGTGGTGGAAAAGATCAGCGCCGACTACGGCATTCCCATTGTGAACAAGCGCATCAGCGTGACGCCCATTGCCATGCTGCTGGGTGCCTGCCCTTCGGCCGACCCTGTGGAGTTTGCCAAAACGCTGGACCGCGCCGCCAAAAAAGTGGGTGTAAACTTTATCGGCGGATACGGTGCCTTGGTACATAAGGGCTTTTCGGCCGGTGACAAGCGCCTGATCGAATCCATTCCCGAAGCACTTGCCTGCACCGATATCGTGTGCAGCAGCGTGAACATTGGCTCCACCAAGAGCGGCATCAACATGGATGCCGTGCGCATGATGGGCCAGATCGTGCGCAAAACTGCCGAGCGCACCGCCGATAATATGTGCCTGGGTGCCGCCAAGCTGGTGGTGTTCTGCAACGCCCCCGAGGATAACCCCTTTATGGCCGGTGCCTTCCACGGCGTGGGCGAGCCGGACTGTGAGATTCATGTGGGCGTTTCCGGCCCCGGCGCTGTGCGCGCTGCGCTGGCCAAGCTGCCCAAGGATGCTCCTGTGGACGAAGTGGCCGAGCTGGTAAAGCGCACCGCTTTCAAGATCACCCGTCTGGGCCAGCTGGTGGCCTCGCTGGCCAGCGAACAGCTGGGCGTGCCTGCCGGTATTATTGATTTGAGCCTTGCCCCCACCCCCGCCGTGGGTGACAGCGTGGCCAACATTCTGGAAGAAATGGGTCTGGAAAGCTGCGGCTGCTGCGGCACCACCGCCTGTTTGGCCCTTTTGAACGATGCCGTTAAGAAGGGCGGCGTGATGGCCAGCAACCATGTGGGCGGCCTGAGCGGCGCTTTTATTCCCGTGAGTGAGGACGACGGCATGATCAAAGCTGCCAGCTGCGGCAGCCTGACCATTGAAAAGCTGGAAGCCATGACCGCCGTGTGCAGCGTGGGCATTGATATGGTGGTGATCCCCGGCGATGCCACTGCCGAAGTGATCAGCGGCTTGATCGCCGACGAAGCCGCCATTGGCATGGTGAACAGCAAAACCACCGCTGTGCGCGTGATCCCCGCCATCGGCCACAAAGCCGGTGACATTTTGGACTTTGGCGGCTTGCTGGGCTATGCCCCCATCATGCCCATCAGCCAGTATGCCCCTGATGTGTTTATTCACCGCGGCGGCCGCCTGCCCGCCCCCATGCAGGCACTGAAAAACTGATCTTCGCTGCTTCCCCGGCCTTTTTTGCAAAGGCCGGGGATTTTTTCGTTTCGCGCTTGTGCATAAACCCGCCGTGCAGCGGCCAAACTAAATGGCAAGGAAAGGAGGTTCGCTGCTTTATGTCTATGTGGAACAAGATTTTGCTTTGCATTATGATCATCGGCGGGCTGAACTGGGGGTTGGTCGGTCTGTTCAACTTCAATCTGGTAGGCTGGATCTTCGGCGGCGCTCTCAGCATTTGGAGCCGCATCATCTATGTGGTGGTGGGCGTGGCATCGCTTTGCAGCATTTTGATGCTGTGTATGCCTGAGCCGCGCGGCGGCTCGCAGTAAATCCTGCCCGGCAGAAAAAAAGGGTGAGCGTAAAGCCAGCTTCGCACGGGATAAAATGCGAAGGGCTTTGTGCTCACCCTTTTGCTTTTATTTTATTCAAACAGGTTCTTTTTGTTGTGCAGATACACACTCAGCACCACGCCGACGCACAGATACAGCATGGTAACGCTGCTGCCGCCCGCCGAGAAAAACGGCAGCGTTACGCCGATCACCGGCAACACCTGCAAATTCATGCCCAGATTGATGGTGATCTGGAAAAACATAGCGGCAAAAATGCCGATGCAGATATAGCTGCCGCACTGATCTTCGCTGCGAAGGCCGGTGGCAAGGGTTTTAAAGGCAATGGAAAACAAAACGCCCAGCACCACCAGACAGCCCACAAAGCCCACTGCCTCGGCGATATAGCTGAAAATAAAGTCGTTCCATACATTGGGCACCACATTGTGGTTTTCGCCAAACAGGCCGCGGCCGAAGATCTGGCCGGAGCCAATGGAGATCACGCCCTTATTTTGCTGGTAAGTATAGCGGGCATAGGCAGGATCGTCCGGATAAATAACAGCCATGATTCTTGCAAACTGGTAGCTTTTAAATACTTTATCGCGGAAAAATCCAACCACGATCGCGCTCACGCTCAGCACAGCGGCGGCTGCGCCCCCGATATAGCGCCACGAAAGCCCCGCCGCAAACAGCATCACACAGCCGATGGCCATAAAAATAATGGCCGTGCCGTCATCGCCCTGAATGTGGATCAGCCCCACCGGCACAAGAATATGCGCCATGATCTTGGCAAGCTCGGCGGGCTCGTTCACATGGTCCCGAGCGTGATCGAGATGCATGGCAAGAGTCAGGATAAAGCTGATCTTGGCAAGCTCGGTGGGCTGCAGGGTAAGGCTGCCCAGCTTGTACCAGCTGTAGTTGTCGGTGCCGCCCGCATCGTAACCGATGGTAAGCGGGCCCAGCTTTAAATTGTGCAAAATTAGCGTGGGCAGCACAAGTCCCCAGGTGATCGCGGTGTGAAACGGCCACAGCTTGACAAGGTCGCGATAATCAATGCTGGAGATCACCAGCGCACACGCAATGCCCAAAATGCTGGCCGCCGCCTGCACCAGCGCCTGGCGGTAACCGCCTATGCCCGTTACCGCGCCGCTGATGGAATCGTATTCAAAGCCGCCAAGCTGGTATTTTCCGATAGAAATAAGCGTTAAAACGCTGAACGCCGAGCATAGCAGACAGAGCAGGATATACACTTTATCCGTAACTTTAAAATATTGCCGTATAACTTTCAGCACAAAAATATCCTCCGGTAGAAATCGCGGGCAGCCGCACGGTTTTGGCTGCCGCCCGGCCCCTATATTGCATTTATATGGTATGTTTGGATCTTCACGGCCATGCCGGGAAGATCCGGATGCAATATCATCTGCTTATTATAATACAGAACACCCGCCGATACAAGACTTTGCCTTGGGAACACTGTGCAGAAATTGTTGTGCGGCAAAGGATTTATTCCAGAATGCGGCCATCCACTGAAATGGTTTCCACCTGCCACGGTATAAACTTTCCGCTGGCCTGCAATGCGTTTTTGGCAGCGCGCTCCAGCCCGCCGCAGCATGGCACTTCCATGCGCACGATGGTAAGGCTTTTGATGTTGTTTTCGGAAAAAATGCGGGTGAGCTTTTCGGTGTAATCCCCTTCATCCAGCTTGGGGCAGCCCACCAGTACGATTCGGCCGCGGATAAATTTCTGATGGAAATTTGCATAGGCATAGGCCGTGCAGTCGGCAGCCACCAAAATGTTTGCCCCCTCAAAATACGGCGCATTTACCGGGGCCAGCTTGATCTGCACCGGCCACTGCCGCAGCTGGCTTTCCGGCTGGTTCAAAGGTGCTGCAGGCTGCGCCGGGGCACGGCTGAGCAGCTGGGCACGGCTTCCCGGGCAGCCTGCCGCTGCGCTGATGCCGTGCTTTTTCATTTTGGCAGCGTGTACGGCGGCTTCGTCATAGGCAGGAGCCTCGCGCTCTTCAAAGCGGATCGCCCCGGTGGGGCAGGCGGGCAGGCAATCGCCCAAACCGTCGCAGTAATGCTCGTTGGTAAGCACGGCCTTGCCGTTTACCATTTCAATGGCACCCTCGTGGCAGGCATTGGCACACGCCCCGCAGCCGTTGCATTTTTCCTGATCGATGTGAATGATTTTACGAATCATGGTTTCACCCTCCCTGTTTTTCTTGATTCATTGCCCTGATTATACTATACTGAAGCCAGCTTGTATGTTGGATTTCCAACAAATTTAAAAGAGGCAAAGGATTTTTATGGAATACCTGAAAAAATACCAGTCGATATTAGAGCGCACTTCCCTGTTTGGCTCGATCCCCGGCGATGAACTGCAGGCGCTTTTGGGCTGCCTTGCACCGCGGGTGCAGCAGTTTGCTGCAAACGGCCTGATTTTTGCCGAGGGCAGCCCCGCCGGGCAGATGGGCCTTGTGCTGCACGGCAGTGTGCAGATCGTACAGGAGGATTTTTACGGCAACCGGCATATTATAGCCGCACTCGGCCCCGGCGAGCTATTTGCCGAAGCCTTTGCCTGCGCAGGCATAGCCGCCCTGCCTGTAAGCGTTTTTGCCGTGCAGGAATGCACCGTGCTGCTGCTGGATGCGGCGCGCATTCTTCACCCTTGCCAGAACGCCTGCCGCTTTCACCAAAAAGCAGTGCTGAACCTGCTGCAAAGCATGGCAAGCAGAAACCTGCAGATGAACCAAAAGCTCTGGCTGCTTTCCAGAAAAACCACCCAGCAAAAACTGATGGCCTATTTTTCGGCACAGGCCAAAGCAGCCGGAAGCCGTGAGTTTTCGATTCCGTTTAACCGGCAGCAGCTGGCCGACTATCTGGGGGTAGAGCGCAGCGCCATGTGCTGCGAGCTGAGCAAGCTGCAAAGCAAAGGCTGCCTGACTGCCAGAAAAAACAGCATTTCTCTTTTGCGCGAATGGGAAGAATGATTTTTGCAATTTATCACTAAATACCAATCAATCCACGGGAAATCTTGCCGCAGCCGCCTGCACGGCACCTTCGGCCCTTTGCGAAAAAATTGTACTTGACTTTTTATTTCTACACTTGTAGAATATAGTTACAGGAATAGTTCTACAAGTGTAGAAGAAAAGGAGCCGCACCCTATGAAACCTTCTATTCGCCGTTTGCCGGATGCCGAGTTGGAGGTAATGCAGGCGCTTTGGGGCTGTGAGGTTCCCGCTGCACGGGCAGCGATTGAGCAGCATCTGCCCGCCAGCCACCCCATGGCGCAAACCACCCTGCTGACCCTGCTTACAAGACTGAGCGATAAGGGCTTTGTGACCGTTCAGAAAGACGGGCGCAAAAGCCTGTACACCCCGCTTGTTTCCCGCGAAGACTATCTTGCCAGCCAAAGCCGCAGCTTTGTGGAAAACATTTGCGGCGGCAGCATTTCTGCCTTTGCCAGCGCTCTGTGCAGCAGCGGACTGAGCAAAGAAGATTTAGCCGAACTTCGCGCGCTGCTGGAAAGGAGCGAGCTATGACCAACACCATGCAATATGTGTTGCCTCGCCTGTTGACCGGAATCTTTTTGGCTCTTTTTCATGCCTGGCCGTTTATTTTGCTGAACGATCCCCTTGTGGGAGAAGGCAAGGACCCCAAAAAGCCCAAATACCCGCCGCTTTTGCGCTCTGCCCAGCTTCTCGGCATGATCCTTACGATCCTGCTGCTGGGGCTTCTGAGCGGCAGCTCCCATGAAATACAGCGTATGTTTTTGGATTTCTTCCAGCTTTTTCTTACGCTGAGCCTTTACTACGCCCTTGTGCTGCTGCTGATGCCGTTTTTCCGCCGCCGCATCAGCGCCCGCGCCTGTGCTTTTCTGTGGGCCATTCCCAATATTTTATACATCTACTTCTTTTCCTCGGTTTTGTTCTTGTTCCGCAGCCCCAAGCTGGTGATCCCGGTTTCTCCCAAGGTGCTGCAGTCGCTGAGCTTGGTTTGGTTCATCGGATTTGCGATCGTGGCCGTGTACAAGATCGCCGGGCATCTGCTGTTCCGGCGCTGGCTGCTCAGCCGCACCGTACCGGCGCAGGACCCGCAGCTTCTGGCCGCATGGCAAACAGCCTTGCAGGCATCGCGTACCGAAAAAGCGCCCTATCATCTGGGTGTATGCCCGGCCCTTCAAACGCCGCTTTCCGTGGGGCTGTTTCGCAATGTCACATGGGTAGTGCTGCCTCAAAAAAGCTATTCCAGCGAAGAGCTGGCTTTGATCCTGCGCCACGAGATCATTCACATTGAGCGGCAGGACAACTGGTTTAAATTTTCGCAATCCATGTGTGTGGCCGTGTGCTGGTTCAATCCCCTTGTCTGGCTGGCAGCAAAGCGCAGCAGCGAGGATGTGGAGTTGAGCTGCGATGAAACCGTTCTGCTGGAAGAGCCCACCGCCGCCCGCAAGCAGTATGCCGATCTGCTGCTGCAAACCAGCGGAGACGAGCGCGGCTTCACCACCTGCCTTTCGGCCTCGGCCAAGGCCATGCGCTACCGCTTAAAAAACATCATGCAGCCCACTGCGCGCAGCGGCGGCGCATTGCCCGTTTTTGCGCTTACACTTCTTTTGGTTTCCTCGTGCGGCTTTACCGCCCTTGCCTATAACCGCCAAAGCGCTGCTGACGGCATTTTTGACGGGCAGAGCCTTTCGCTTTACAGCGTGGAGCATATCGACCGCTCCGGCAGCGCACAGCCGGGCGGCGTGTACTACGAGGTGAAAAACGAAACCGCATTTTTAGACTACCTATCCCAAATGCCGCTGTATGAACTTTCCCGCCAATACGACCGCTCGGACAGCCGCGAGATCGACTATTATACCCTGAGTGCCCCCTACGGAAAGCTGTACATCACCTTATACGATCGCTTTGTATCGGTAACGAAATACAGCGCCGCCCCCGCCTTGCGCTATAACGATGCTTTCCGGAATGCCGTTTACTATCTGCCCCAGCAGACCGATTGGGAATTTTTGAATCACTGCATTGCCGAATTTCCGGGCACTGCGCCGGATAGCTCTGACTATGATGGCTCGGCGTACACGGTTTCCCTTACACCGAGCGATCTGTGGGAAGTACAAAACGGCACCCGTGTGAGCGCCGGCAGCATCGATGAAAACTTTCGTTCTGAGCTTGCCATTCACTGCACCCTTGAGCACTGCACACTTTCCCTGCATTCTGCACACACCGATACCGGGCCGTGCACCGTTTTGTTTTCGCTGTGGAACAGCACCGAGCAGCAGACTTACAGCTACCCCGCATTTCCTGAATCCGTTTTCACCGAGCTGCCGTTTTTCCCGGCTCTATGCACTGTAACAGCGCAGTACGCGGACGAAAACGGCAAGGTTTACGAGGCGGAATATCGCTTTTCCATCAATGCCGATGCCGAGATCGTTGACGCAGCGGCCGGATGATGTTTCCTGCATCCTGATTTTTCACAGCACTGCACCAGCAGTTTTAAAAGCAGCAAGGCAGCCGGGGCTGACCATCGTGTCAGCCCCGGCTGCCCGTGTGAAATTCCTTTGATAACACGGCCAAGTCATGACCAGACTGCTATTCCATATTCAAAGCATTTATTCTGCTTTTCTTCGAAAAATAGTGCGGAATATAAGCCTTACAAAAGGTCCGCAATAAAACATTTGATAGCATATTGCCATAGGGAAGTTCATCCCCCATGTTTGCACCCATGTTCCAAAAGTTTTTGTATCCTTGAACAACAATGTAGCTGCAAAGCTCATAATCGGGCACATAATGCAGCAAATGCAAATTGAGATCGCATATGTGATAAACTGCGGTCGATCACTCGGTTTAACAACCGTGAAAGCGAGTTTTTGCGCGATTTTTCCCACAAAAAAGAATTCCAGAACAAAAGCAATCGGCACCATGATCGGCAATTCATAAAGTGCTGCAAAAAAGGTTTTCCCTGTTACGCCGCCTGTGTTGAGCGCAACATTGTAAACGACCATTCCATACACCATAACGGTGGCCATAATAAGCGTGAATACGACATCTTCCAATTTGTTTTTCGGCAAAATAAAATCCTCCTTATGATAACCGATAATACCTGTGTTGTTCGTTATCATCCGGGAGGATTGTGCGTTTCCAATTGATACCAATATTATTTTTTCTGTAGAATCATACCATATTTTACTCATTTATGCAACATCAATTTTTTCTTATTTTTGCCATCGTTTTGCGAGCATGACTCTGTTTTTTGCCATCCGGCCATAAAGAGATTGCTTTGATGCGGTTTCTTTTATATAATAAATATAAGGTTTCTAAGGGAGCTTTCATAGAAACCTTAAATATTTTCGTATAATAGGGACAAATTTCATGCATAAAAATATAAAAAGCCGCCGGATACAGCTTTTTGCTGCCGGCGGTGCCGTGGGTGCTATGGTGTTTCTGGCCTTGTTCGGCCCGGCACTATTTCCTTCCTGGGATGCCTTTTGCCGCGGCGGCTTTGTGGAAAAGGATATTCTGCAGCACTATGCAGGCTGGCTGTTTTTGCGCCAGTCGCCGGTGCAGTTTCCCCTTTGCTTTACTGAGCGCATCAACTGGCCAAGCGGCATCAGCGTTGCCTACACCGATTCCATTCCCCTGTTTGCCGCGTTCTTTCGGTTTTTCAGTGCTTTGCTGCCGGATACATTTCAATACTTCGGCATTTTCAGCCTGCTGTGCTATGTGCTGCAGGCTGGCTTTGCCGCACTGCTGCTGGGCGAATGGATGCCAGGCATCCTAAGGCCGGTTATGGGCAGCCTGCTGTTTGCCTGCAGCCCTGTTATGATAGAACGCACACTGCACCACACGGCTTTGGCTGCGCACTTTTTCATTCTGGCGGCGCTGTATTACTATGTTCGCTCCCGGCATGAAGAGCGTTTCTGCTATTGGCCATTGTGGGCACTGAATGCGCTTTCCATTACCATTCATCCCTATTTTTTGCCCATGGTGTTCGCTGTAACGCTGGCCATGCTGGCCGAATACGCCGTGCGCCATCGTGAATGGAAAAAGCCTCTGGCGTTTTTGCTCAGCGATCTGGCCGCAGCCGTGGGGCTTGGATGGTGCTTTGGCCTTTTGGGCAGCGGCGGAACGGACGGCAGTGAAATGCTGTACGGCTATTTTTCCATGAATCTGAATGCGCTGTGGAACCCCACCAGCCTGAGCACCGTGTGGAGCCGCTTTTTGCCGGTGCAAAATCAGATCCGAGGCAATTACGATGCCTTCAACTATCTGGGGCTGGGCATTCTTTTGGGGTGTGCTGCCGGGGCGCTGTGCCTGCTGCGCCGCCCCAAGCGCTTGCTTTTGCTGCTGAAGCAGCACTGGTGCCTAACGCTGGTGTGTGCGTGTTTGACAGCTTTTGCCGTCACCAACCAAGTTACCGCCAACGGCGCAGCTCTGTTGACCTTGCCTCTGCCCAATAAGCTGCTGGCGCTTTGCTCTGTTTTTCGTTCCAGCGGGCGCTTGTTCTGGCCCGTATATTACCTGCTGTTCTTATGGGCGCTCTGGGCGCTGGGCCAGCTTTTTGCAGGGCACCGGGCCGCGCTGCTGCTGGGGGCGCTGGTGTGTGTGCAGCTGGCAGATCTTTCGCCTGCGCTGGCAGCCCGCCACACAGAAACCTATCAATACCGCGAAGAATTTGCCACGCAGCTTACCAGCCCGTTTTGGCTGCAGGCAGCCGGGCGCTACGGCCACATCTGCTCGCTGGATGCCGATGCCCCCCAGCAGGATGCGCTGCATCTGGCACTTTGGGCAGCCGACAACGGCATGACCACCAACGATTTATTTGCCGCGCGCTACGATGCCGCCGCACAGGCTGCACAGCAGCAAACCGCACTGGCTCTTTTGCAAAGCGGGCAGCCCGCCGAGGATACCCTGTATATCACCCATTCGGAGGCTGTGTTCCTTTCGGTGGCCGAAAGCATTCCTGATTCTGCATGGTGCGGTGCGGTGGATGACAGCTGGTATGTGATTGCCCCCGGTATGCAGGGCTTTGCCGCCGATGGCTGCGTGCCCTATGGCGACAGCTATCCCCTGCGCATTGCGGATTACTCTGACGATAACTGGCAAGGCGGCGTATTAAGCTGGGACGGCTGCACCGTGCTGCTGTATGACTCACCGCTTGCCCGCACCCGCCTGCAAAACGCCGCTGCGCTGCTGGCAAACGGAGAAGCCTATCCCATCGCGCAGATCAGCGATAAAGATGCCGGTTGGCTGATGGTCACGCTGGACACCGCCGATGCTTCGGCCCTGCGCGGCCAGCCCCTGACCGTGATTGCCGCCAAACCGGAAGCATAACCGCTAAATCATCCAAGAAAAACAAGAGAATCAACGAGGAAACCAATATGATCGAATTGAAAGTTACCAGCCTGCTGCCTACCCGGCTGGACAAATATCTGATGCAGGAATTCCCTGCGCTGGGCCTTGGCCGCTTAAACAAAGCCCTGCGCGAAAATAAGATCAAGCTCAACGGCAAAAAGCAGCCGCTCAGCACCCGCGTGCTGAACGGCGATAAGATCACGCTGTATTTGAAAGATGAACAGCTTGGCCTTGCCGAAGCCGACGGCCCGCTGTATCTGCAGGCGCGCTGCCCTGCCGAGATCGTGTATCAGGACGAAAATCTGATGATCGTGAACAAGCCCGCCGGTTTGATGGTGGAACAGGAGGGTGAAGCCGATACCCTGATGACCCGTGTACAGCTGGCGCTGCACAAGGAGGGCACCCTAAGCAAATGCTCGCCGCGCCTTTGCCACCGGCTTGACACCGGCACCAGCGGCCTTGTGATGGTGGCCAAAAATGCGAAAGCCGAAGCATATTTCACCGAATTGATCCGCCAGCGCGCCATCAAAAAGAAGTATCTGTGCGTAACCTTTGGCCGCCCCCAGCCAGAAGCCGCCACGCTGAACGGCTGGCTGTACAAGGATGCCGAAAAGGGGCTGGTTTTTGTGCAGCGTAAAAAGAGCCCCGGCGCCAAGGAAGTGATCACCCGCTATGAAACCGAGGCCTTCAGCGGCCGTTTGGCACTTTTGAAGGTTGAACTGATCACCGGCCGCACACACCAGATCCGCGCACATTTAGCCAGTATTGGCTGCCCGATTCTGGGTGACAGCAAATACGGCAACAATGCCGCCAACCGCGAGCTGCGCTGCAAGTATCAGGCCCTTTGCGCATGGGAGCTCACCCTGCCCGAGATCATAGACCCCGCTTATGCAAACCTTTCTCACAAGGTGTTCCGCGCACCCAAGCCCTGGTATTATGCCCAGATTTTGGACGGCACGTTGAAATAAGCCCGGCCTTTGCCGCTCAGAATGGATTATTTTTTGTTGAACTTTGGCACAGGCTATATTATAATAGATTGGGTTTGTGTTGCAGCACCCTAAAAATTCATGCACTGCAGGAGGAAACGCACCATGCCGACCTATATCACGCATTCGCGCGAAGAAACCGTTGCACTGGGCAAGCGGGCCGCTGCCGTGCTGCCCGCCGGAAGCCTGATCTGCTTTACCGGCGGTTTGGGCGCAGGCAAAACCGCTTTTTGCGAAGGGCTTGCACAGGGCCTTGGCTGCATTGATGAGGCAAGCAGCCCCACATTTGCCATTGTAAACTATTATCGAGGCCCTCGCCCGCTGGCGCATTTTGATCTATATCGCATTTCCACGGAGGAAGACCTGAACGCCGCCGGATTTTATGATTATCTGGATCAAGGCGTTACGGTTGCTGCCGAATGGAGCGAAAACTGTGCCGAGCTGCTGGCAAAGGAAAACCCGATTTATATCCATATTGAATGGGTGGACGAAAACACCCGCAAGATCTCTGTAATGGGGGCAACATTTTGACGATTCTTGGCATTGACACCGCAGGCCGCACCATGAGCGTGGCTCTGCTGGAAAACGATACGCTGCTGTGCGAGCAAACGCTTGCCACCGGCCTTACCCACAGCGAAACCCTGCTGCCCACCGTGGATGCCGTGCTGAAGGCAGCAGGCAAAACCTGCGCCGATATTGATTTATTCGGCGTTTGTGCCGGGCCGGGCAGCTTTACCGGCCTGCGCATTGGTCTGTGCGCCGTAAAGGGGCTGGCTTTCCCTGCCAACACGCCCTGCGCGGCTGTTTCTACGCTGGAAGCACTGGCATGGAGCCACGCCGGCACCGGCACGGTGGTTGCTGCACAGGATGCCCGCCGCGGCGAAGTATACTGGGCCGCTTTTGATTTGGCCACGCACCAGCGCATTACGCCCGATACGGCCTCGCCCGTGGAAAAAATTCGCGCCTTGGCCGAAACCTGCCCAAAGCCCTTGCTGTTTGTGGGGGACGGCGCTTATCTGTGTGAGAGCGCTTTTTCTGCCGTGCCGGGCGTTCTGCCCTGCCCCGCTGCTCTGCGCGCTGCCCGTGCCGCCGGTGTGTGTTTGGCCGCCAAGGCCATGGCTGAACGCGGCGAAACCTGCCCGCCCGCAGCACTTTTGCCCAGCTATCACCGGCTGAGCCAGGCTGAACGCCAGCGTGCCGAACGGCTGGCCCAAACCACCGAGGGCTGATTTGCATTATTTATCCATAGTCTGGGCACAAGGCCCGGGCATACCGATAAAACAGATGAAAAAGGAGCATGATCCATGAGTAAACCCATCGCGCTCGCCGCAGATCACGGCGGTTTTGAGCTGAAAGAGGCTGTAAAGCAGCATTTGACCGAGCTGGGCCTGGAATTTGTTGATTTCGGCACCCACAACACCGACAGCGTAGACTATCCCGATATGGCTGTGCCTGCCTGCGATGCCGTGGTAAAGGGCGAATGCCGCTGCGCACTGCTGTTCTGCGGCACCGGTGTGGGAATTTCCATTTCCGCCAACAAGATCCATGGCATTCGCGCCTGCTGCTGCAGCGATGCCTTTAGTGCTGAGTATACCCGCCGCCACAACGATGCCAATGCCCTTTGCCTGGGCGGCCGTGTAGTGGGTGCCGGTTTGGCCTGCACATTGGTAGACCTGTTCTTGAACACCGAGTTTGAGGGCGGCCGCCATCAGCGCCGTGTGGATAAGATCACCGCACTGGAAAGCCGCTGATCCCTGCGTTTTGTTTGATTTACCCATAATCATTATTCATATTAAGGAGTGTTCATTATGAAAGAGCCCATGATCGTAGACCATCCCCTTATCCAGCACAAAATCAGCCTGCTGCGCAACAAAGCCACCGGCACCAAGGAATTCCGTGATCTGGTAAACGAGATCGCCATGCTGCTGTGCTACGAGGCCACTCGTGACCTGCCCACCGAGGAAGTGGAGATCGAAACTCCCGTTTCCGTGGCCCGCACCAAGGTTCTGGCTGGCCGCAAGCTGGCACTGGTGCCCATTCTGCGCGCCGGTATGGGTATGCTGGACGGTATGCTGACTTTGATTCCCGCCGCTAAGGTTGGCTTTATCGGCCTGTACCGCGACGAGAGCACTCTGCAGCCCGTGGAGTATTTCTGCAAGCTGCCTTCTGATATTGAGGAGCGCGATGTTCTGGTGCTGGACCCCATGCTGGCCACCGGCGGCAGCGCTACGGATGCGATCTCTCAGATCAAAAAGCACGGTGCACGCCACATTAAGTTTATCTGCCTGATCGCTGCTCCCGAAGGCATCGAGGCCCTGCACACCGCACACCCCGATGTGGACATTTACATTGCCTCCAAGGATGAACGCCTGAACGAGAACGGCTACATCGTGCCCGGCTTGGGCGATGCAGGCGACCGTATTTACGGCACCAAGTAATTTTTATAAAATGATGCATTCGGCCCCATGCCAGATTCGGCATGGGGCCATTTTTATGCGCAGGCACTTGTTTTTGTGAAATGAAAATAAGGCGAAAAAAATCCCCGGCTCTTCTTCGGCTGCTGACAGCCGGAAGATGCCGGGGAACGCTTTTTAATTTTGCTGATACAGCATGCGGAATATACCGCAGCCGCTGCAGCGCTGGTTAAACACGCAGGGTGGGAATGATATCGTTACACCCCCGAATTACTGACAAAGCCAAAGCACGCGCTTAGTTGGCATTGTTGGTGTTGCGCAGGGTAACATCGTGGCTGCCGCCCTCTACGATGCTTGTGGAAGAAACCACCGTCAAGCGGGCCTTCTCCTGCAGCTCAGGAATCGAGAGTGCGCCGCAGTTGCACATGGTGGAGCGCACCTTGTACAGAGTGGTCTGCACACCGTCGGCCAGGGGGCCTGCATAAGGCACATAGCTGTCTACGCCTTCTTCAAAGCGCAGAGTGGAAGCGCCGCCCAGATCGTAACGCTGCCAGTTGCGGGCACGGTTGCTGCCCTCGCCCCAGTATTCCTTCATAATGTTGCCGTTGATGCGAACCTTTTCCGTGGGGCTCTCATCAAAGCGGGCAAAGTAACGGCCCAGCATAACAAAGTCAGCACCCATGGCCAGTGCCAAAGTGATGTGGTAGTCATGCACAATGCCGCCATCAGAGCAGATGGGAATATAAATGCCGGTTTCCTTGTAGTACTCGTCGCGAGCCTTGGCAACCTCGATCACAGCAGTAGCCTGGCCACGGCCGATGCCCTTGGTTTCGCGGGTGATGCAGATGGAACCGCCGCCAATGCCGATCTTGATAAAGTCAGCGCCGGCCTCGGCCAGGAAACGGAAGCCCTCACGGTCAACCACATTGCCTGCGCCCACCTTCACCTTGTCGCCATAGTTGGCGCGGATCCAGCCGATGGTGCGGCTCTGCCATTCGCTGAAGCCTTCAGAGGAGTCGATGCACAGCACATCCACACCGGCGTTGACCAATGCGGGCACGCGCTCGGCATAGTCACGGGTGTTGATACCAGCACCCACCACATAGCTCTTGTTGGCATCCAGCAGTTCGTTTACATTTTCCTTGTGGCTGTCGTAGTCCTTGCGGAACACCATATACTGCAGGTGGCCGTTTTTGTCAACCAGAGGCAGGCTGTTGATCTTATTGTCCCAAATGATGTCGTTGGCTTCCTTCAGGCTGGTATCAGAAGGAGCGGTAACCAGCTTTTCCAGCGGAGTCATAAACTCGCTCACCTTCACATCGGTGCTCATGCGGCTGATGCGGTAGTCACGGCTGGCCACAATGCCCAGCAAACGGCCGTTGGCAGTGCCATCGTCCGTGATAGCCACGGTGGAGTGGCCGGTTTTCTGCTTGAGTGCCAGCACATCAGCCAGAGTGGCATCGGGAGAAAGGTTGGAATCACTGGTAACAAAGCCCTTTTTGTAGCCCTTGACATGGGCCACCATAGCAGCTTCGCTTTCAATGCTCTGGCTGCCGTAAATAAACGAAACGCCGCCCTGCTTGGCAAGGGCCACAGCCAGATCGGGGCCGGAAACCGACTGCATGATGGCGCTGATCATGGGAATGTTCATCTGCAGGGGGCATTCTTCCTGACCCTTTTTATATTTTACCAAAGGAGTTTTCAGGCTTACATTGTCGGGAATGTTATCAGCCGAGGAATAACCGGGTACCAACAGATACTCACCAAAGGTGCGGGAAGGTTCTTCAAAATAATAAGCCATAAAACTTCTCCTTTTCTGATCATGTTTTCTGAACCGGCGGGCCTTGATTGCCCTGCAGGCAGCACATCCATTTGAAGTACAATATATCACTACTATACCACAAATGTCAACAAATACAAAGCCCTGTCATGCCCAAAGTTTATAGTGGAAAACAGGGATTTTCTTGTCAGAATGCCCACATTGCGTTTTTTGGCGGGAAAACGGATTTTTAAAGGCATTAGCGCACAATTCTTAACACCCGCACCCCGGGCCGAATATACCGGCCGCTAGGCTATAGGCAAAGCTTATATTTTATGTAATACCGTGATTTTCAAAATTCATGCCGCACCAGAGCTGCCGGAAGGGTGCCGAAGCAGCCTGATAGAGGTAATCCCTTTTGTATTGCATAAAAAAATCCCCCTGCCGCGCTTGCAACTGGCAGAGGGAGAATCGGCAAAAGCCGCTTGAGGGGAGCGGCCGCCCCGGCCATGATCGGCCTGCCCCGGGGCTGAGGAGAAAACACATGAAAAAGTTCTTTGCTTGTTCTTGCAATTAAATTGTAACCTTTTTGAAACTATTTGTCAATCACTTTTTTGTAAAAAAATTGTAATTTTTATCCAAGTTCCTCTGCCCTGTTCTGCAGCTGCAAGGCACATTCAAAGGCCGCGTGGCCTTCGCGCTCAGCACACACATACCACCAGCCGTTTTTCTGATCAGCACGCTGCATCTGCACGCTTTCGCCCATGGGCACCTCCCGGTGATACACAATGCGCACTTCGGCCACACGGGCGCTGCGCAGCACCTCCAGCGGCAATGCGCTGCAGGCGGCATCCACATAGCGGGTGTTGTTCATGTGGCCGTTGGTATCGCAGCTGCTGTAATCGGCGCACTTCTCCCCTGCCGGCTGCGCTGTCTCTGCGGCATGAATGCGCTGTTCCAGTTCTTCGGGCACATTGGCCTGCCACTGTGCAGGAAAGCCCTCGGGCGGGCGGCGCATAATGCGTCTGCTTTCGGTGTTCACCAGCATCCAGCGGCTGTCAGACATGGCCAACAGCTCACCCGCCGGGCCGAAAACCTTGGTCACCCGCTTGTACACAGCGCGCTGCGGGGCCTGCCCGATGGTTTGCAGGCGCACAATCTGCCCGCGCCGGGGCGGTGTGTAAATTTGCACAGCCTGGCGTGTGAGCAAAAATACGGCCTTTTCATCACGGTAAAAAGCATCGTCCATGCCCAGTGCGGTGCATTGGTCCGTGCCCACCTGCTGCACAAGGCGCAAAAGCCCGCCTGCGGTAAGTTCACCTGCGAAATCGCATTCGCATTCCAACACCCTGAATTCTTCGGAATAGGGCTCCCCCATTTTTGTAAGATCCACATTGCTCATAGATCCGGTTCCTTTCTGCACTTGAAAAAGCAGCCAAGGCCGCGGCGGGCTGCATAGAAAAATTTCTTATGCAAGGCCAGCTTTAGCCTGTGGCTGCTCCATTTGTTTTTTTACGGCACGCCTTGCCAAAAGGCACGATCACTTTAGTAATCGTTGCGCATTTTGGCACGAAGCTTTCGCCAGATGTTAAAGCAGGAAAGCGCCAGCGCGATCACCATCAGGCCCACGACCATCCAGCCGCTGCCGTTTTCATCAAAGCTTTTCATATCGCTCCAGCCCTGGTCCATGGCGGCATTCACTTCGGCGGGCAGCGTGGTAAACACTTCGCTGCGCTCGATCACATCCGCATCGGGATAGGCAATGGGGCTGTTTTTCAGCTCATCATCCAGGCTTTCGCGCACTTCATCAATGGGGGTGGAGTAGCCCGTATAGTCGCAGTTGGCCGCGGCTACATCGGTTTCGCACATATAATTGATAAAAATCTCCGCCGCTTCCTTGTTTTTGCAGTTTTTGGGAATGCACATGGCATCCACATACAGGTTGCTGCCTTCTTTGGGGAACACGAATGCCAGATCCGGGTTATCCTGGATCATGGTAATGGCATCGCCTGCATAATAGGGTGCCAGCGCCGCTTCGCCGCCTGCCATTTTATCAAAAATTTCGTCCATGACATAAGCCTGCACCATATTTTTCTGGTTTTTCAGCTCTGTCATGCACTGTTCCACCTCTTCCACGCTGGAAGGGTTCATGCTCAGGCCCAGCTTTTTGGCAGCAATGGCCACCGCATCACGGCTGTTATTGAACATCAGAATGCTGCCGGTATATTGCGGGTCCCACATATCGGCCCAGCTTGTGGGCGGCTCTTCCACCAGGGTGGTGTTGTAGATCAGACCCACAATGCCCCATGTATAGGGCACGCTATAGGTATCGGTGGGATCATACTCCAAGCCCCGGTAACCGGGGTTGATCTTGGCAGCGTTGGGAATATTTTTGTAGTCCAGCGGTGCCAGCATATCCTCTTGGATCAGCTTGCCCACCATATAATCCGAGGGCACCACAACATCATAGCTTGCGCCGCCGGATTTGATTTTGGCATACATGCTCTCGTTGGAGTCGTAGGTGGTATAGTTCAGCTCAATGCCGGTAAGCTTTTCAAAGGCCGACAGAATATCCACGCTTTCATCCGAGCCGTCGCTGATATAAAGGCCCCAGTTGTACACATTCAGCGTGATTTTCTGATCTGCCAGGCGGGTCCAGTCATAATCGGCAGAAACCGAGATATCATCGTTCACCACAATTTTTCCGTTTTGCGTTTCCAAACCGCGGGCGCGAGCCTGCTCGGCATAGCTTTGTGCAAAGGCCGACGGTGCAAAGCCCAGCGAAAGCACGGCAGCCAGCAGACCGCAAAGAATTTTTTTCATACTGCTCTCCCCTTTCTCAGCGGTGCTTGCGGCGGCGAGTGTCCCATGCGTTGGAGATCAGAATGATTGCCAAAATCACAAGGAACATAATGGTGGACAGGGCGTTGATCTCCGGGCTCACCTTTTTGCGGGTCATGCTGTAAATGGCGATGGGCAGCGTTTGCAGGGTGCCGCAGTTGAAATAGGAAATAATGAAATCGTCAATGGAATAGGTGAGGCAAATCAAAAATGCCGACAGGATCGCCGGAGAAAGCTCGGGCAGAACCACCTTGAAAAACGCCTGTGTGGGGTTGCAGCCCAGGTCCAGCGCCGCTTCGTACAGGCGCACATCCATTTGGCGCAGCTTGGGTGCCACATTGAACACCACATACGGCACATTGAATGTGATATGCGCGATCAGCAGCGTGGGCAGGCCGAACACTGAATCCGGCAAAGCCTGCACCTTGCCCGCAAAGCCCTGATACATCACAAACAGCAGCATCATGGAAACGCCGGTGATGATCTCGGGGTTGGCCACCGGGATATAGCTGATGTTGTTGATCACCAGCTGCGAGCGGCGGCTCATAGCCTGAATGCCCACGGTTGCCAGCGTGCCCAGCACCGTTGCCGCCACAGAGGCTATAAGCGCCACCACAAGGCTGAGCCACAGCGCGTTCAGAATCAGCTCATTGGTAAACAGGCTTTTATACCAGCTTAATGTAAAGCCTGTAAACACAGTGCGGCTTTTGCTTTGGTTAAAGCTGAACACGGCCATAACCGCAATGGGCAGATACATAAAGCCGAACACCATGATCACATAGGTGCGCAAAAGGGCGCTGCTTGCTTTTTTGTTCATCAGATCACGCCCTCCATTTCAGATTCATCAAAGCTGCTGGTAAAGCTCATGCACAAAAGCACGATCACCATCAGCACAAGGCTCATCGCAGAACCCACATGGAAATTGTAGCTGTTGCCAAGGAACTGCAGCTCGATCAGATCTCCGATCAGCAGATTGGAGCCGCCGCCCAGCATACGGCTGATCACAAAGGTGGAAACCGAGGGCACAAACACCATGGTGATGCCCGTGGCAATGCCCGGTGTGGACATGGGGATCAGCACACGGGTAACGATGCGGCGTGTGTTTGCGCCCAGATCCTGTGCAGCCTCCACAATGCTGTGGTCGATTTTGGTCATGGCTGTATACAGCGGCAGGATCATATACGGCAGGTAGTTATACACCATGCCCAGCACCACGGCGCCGCTGGTATTGATCATGTGAAAAGGCCCGATGCCAAACACACCCAAAAGGCGGTTGATCAGGCCGTTGTTTTCCAGAAGGGTCATCCAGGCATAGGTGCGCAGCAAAAAGTTCATCCACATGGGCAGCATGAGCAGCATCAGCATAATGTGCTGCTTGTTGCCATCCAGACGGCTTAAAAAATATCCCACAGGGAAAGCCACGATCAGGCAGATGATGGTGGCTTCGGCGGCCAGCAGCAGGCTGCGGCCATACACCGAGCTGTAGCGCCCGATCATAAAAATATTTTCCAGCGTAAACTGTCCGGCATCGTTGGTGAGGGCGTAGTAGATCACCATGAGCAGCGGCACGATCACAAAAATTGCCATCCAAACCAGATACGGCGCGGCAGTCCATTTATTTTTGATCATGGCATTATCCCTCCATGCGGGCCATGATGTGGATCTCATCCGGGCCCACATTCATGCCGATCACTTCGCCGGGCTTGCAGGCGCGGGTGCTGTGGATCAGCCATTCCTTGCCCTCGCAGTCCACACGCATTTCAAAATGCACGCCCTTAAAGATCACCTCGTTCACAAGGCCGGTAAGCATACCGTTTTCCGGCGTGGTGACCTCTACATCTTCGGGGCGCACCACCACCTGCACAGACTGATTTTTGGCAAAGCCCTTATCCACGCACACGAACTCCTGGCCCGAAAAGCTTACGCGGTAATCCTCGAGCATAACGCCGTCAATGATATTGGAAGCGCCGATAAAATCGGCCACAAAAGCATTTTGCGGCTCGTTGTAGATATCTTCGGGGCTGCCGATCTGCTGGATCTTGCCCTTGTTCATAACCACCACTGTGTCCGACATGGTCAGGGCTTCTTCCTGATCGTGCGTTACATAGATAAAGGTGATATCCATTTCACGCTGCAGGCGCTTGAGCTCTACCTGCATTTCCTTGCGCAGCTTCAGGTCCAATGCGCCCAGGGGTTCGTCCAGCAGCAGCACCTTGGGCTGATTTATCAGGCTTCGGGCAATGGCCACACGCTGCTGCTGGCCGCCGGACATCTGGTTGATGCGGCGGCGCTCGTAGCCTTTCAGGCCCACGACCTCCAGCATTTCGCGCACCTTTTTGTTGATGGTTTCTTCGTCCAGTTTTTTCAGGCGCAGACCGAATGCCACATTTTCAAACACATTCAAATGCGGAAACAGTGCATATTTCTGGAAAACCGTGTTCACCTGCCGCTTATAAGGCGGCAAACCGGCGATATCCTTTCCGTCAAAAAACACATTGCCGCTTTCCGGCTCTACAAAACCAGCGATCACGCGCAGGGTGGTTGTTTTGCCGCAGCCGGATGGGCCAAGGAATGTTACAAATTCCTTGTCGTGAATATCCAGCGAAAGGCCATTCAGCACCTTGTCACCGTCAAAATCCACAACGATGTTTTTGAGAGATACGATCACATTGTTTTCCATTTTTCTTACTTGTCCCCCTTGCGGTCATTGCCCGGGTAAAGCCGGGCGATTATGTTTCATCGCAATTTTCTTCTTTCTTTTCCGGCAAAACCTTGATGCGCAGCTGATGAATGCGGCGGCTGAACACCTTTACCACATCCACCGTCAGGCGGCCCTGCTCAAAGTGCTGTCCCTCCCGCGGCAGCCGGCCGATCTGTGCCAGCGCCCAGCCGCCCACGGTCGTATATTCCTCTACCATTTCATCCGATATCGGGAAATCGGCAGCAAAATCTTCCATGCTCATCGAGCCGCTTACCAGCCAGGAATGGTCGGCCTGTTCCCGGCAATCATCCACGGCTTCATCGTGTTCGTCCCAGATCTCGCCCACCAGCTCTTCCAGAATATCCTCCAGCGTAACAAGGCCCTGCGTGCCGCCGAATTCATCAATCACGATCGCCATGTGGTTCTGGTTTTTCTGCAGCTGGTGCAGCAGTTCGCTGATCTTGGTGTGGCCTGTGGTGTATTCCACCTCGGTGATCAGGTGTTCCAGATTGGCTGTGCCCTCCACATAAGCGGGGAAAAAGTCTTTTTCCAGCACCACACCGATCACATTGTCGATGCTTTCGTGATACACGGGAATGCGCGAGAATCCGCTTTCCTCAAAGCAGTCGGCCAGCTCTTTCATGGAAACCGTATCCTCCACGGCTTCCATATCCACGCGCGGTGTCAGAATCGATTCCACTTCCAGATCGTCAAACTCAATGGCCGAACGGATCAGTTCGCTTTCGCTTTCGTTCAGTGTGCCATCGTTGTGCGCTTCACTCACAATGCTGATCAGTTCATCTTCTGTGATGGTATCCACATTTTTCAGGTGGAACAGCTTTTGCAGCAAACGCTTCCACGCGCGGAACAACGCGTTGAGCGGGCTGAACACCATCATCAGTGCATGAATGACCGGGGCCACCATCACGGCGCAGTCCTCCGGCATTTCTTTTGCAAGGCTTTTTGGCGTTACTTCACCAAAGATCAGCACAACAGCCGTCATAACGACCGTGGAGATCGTGGGGCCGTTATCCTGAAACAGGCGCGTGAAAAACACCGTAGCCAAGCTGGCAGAGGCAATGTTTACAATATTATTGCCGATCAAAATTGCCGAAAGCAGATCATCGTAGCGGTCGATCAGTTTTACGGCGCGCGCCGCGCGAACATCGCCGTCATCGGCACGCACCTTCAAGCGCACACGGTTCAGGCTGGAAAACGCTGTTTCCGATGCCGAAAAAAACGCCGAGAGCGCCACCAAAACCAAAATTGCAAGCAAAATCGTACTGTTACCGTCGTCCATGGGAAAATTCACTCCTATAAATCAAGAAAAATACAGTTCCAGTGCGCGGCACACCACGGGGATGGTGGCGCACAGGGTTTTCTGTCCGTTATACGTTTCAGCGGCATCCTCATCGGCGTTGTCCGAGATGGCACGCAGCACAGCGCAGCGAATATCCGCCGCACGGCACACCTGCGCCACCGCGCCGCCTTCCATTTCACAGCTGATCGCATGGAATGTATCACGCAGAAAATCATTGAGCTTTTTATCCGCCACAAAGCGGTCGCCGGTGGCGATCACGCCGCGCTTGCAATGAATGCCCGCTTCCTCTGCGGCTTTTTCCAGACAGTCGGCCATGGCGGCATCGCAGGGCAGATAAGCCGTAGCCTGATCGCCGTCCGGAAATTCCTTGCTCACCTTTCCCCAAGGGATCACACCCAGCGGGGTTCCGGCTGCGGCCATGTCCATATCATACTGCACACAGCTTTCGGCCACAGCCAGATCGCCCAGGCCAAGGCCCTTGCACAGGCTGCCGCCCACACCGGCGTTTACGATCATTTCCACATTGTAGCGGCAGATCATGATCTGTGCGCAGCGGGCAGCGTTCACCTTGCCCACGCCGCTGACAGCGCCCACCACAGGGCGGCCGTTCAGCTGGCCGGAAACAAATTCAATGTGGCTGATGGTTTCGCTGGTTTTGTTTTCCAAGCGGTCCAGCAGGGGGGCCAGCTCAAACCCCAAAGCAGAAAGAATACCGATCATGTGTTGTTTCTCCTTTAATATCCGTAAAATTTTATGGTTTTTCTCTTTGTCTGGTTGCCGCATATACGGCCAGAGTGCCCAGAACCGAGGCTGCCACGCCCGCCATAAGCATGGCGCGCACCCCAAGGGCATCCAGCAGCCAGCCGCCGCTCAGGTTGCCCACAAGGCCGCCCACCACGGTGGAGGTGGTCATGAGTGCCTGCCCTTTCACTTTATCCTGCGGCTGCATGATCTCGTTGGCATAGTACACACCGGCCGGAATATACAGCGCAAATCCAAGACATTGCAGCGCACCGCCTGCGCACAGCCCGGCCACCGAGCCCGCCAGCAGGCAAATAATTCCCTTCAGCGAAAAAAACACCGCCGATATCCGCAGCCAGAAGGCGCTGCTTTTGCGCTGTACCAGCCAGCTGAACACCATCATGGTGGGCAGTTCCACTCCGGCTGTGATGGCGCTCACCGTGCCCAGTGAAGCACTGTCGCCGCCCACTGCCAGCACCACCTGATACAGATATGTGTTCAGATAGTAGTGATTGATAAACAGCAGCCCCACGCCCACCAGCAGCAGGCCAAAGCCGGGGTATCGCCGCAGCAGCGCCATGGCCGATTCCGAGCTTTGGACAGTTTTTTGCTCATCTCCCACCGGCTGCAGCCGATAGCCGCTGAGCAGCGCCGCCAGCAGTGCCAATATCAGCAGCACCGCAAACGGCATGGCATCCGAGCCAAAGTGCGCCGTCACGCGGCCCAGCACATACGAGATCGCCGCATAGCAGATCGAGCCGGTGCCGCGCGCCTTGCCATAGTCCACCGTTTGGCCGCGATCCATAAAATAAGTAGCCAATGCATTCATCAGCGGCTGCTGTGTCATAATGCCTACGCACAGCGGCACATAGCACAGGGCTGCCGCCGTGAGCGTATGGGGGCCGATGCACAGCCCAATGGCCGCTGCCAGACTGATGATTTGGCAAATACGCAGATAAAAGTTCAGCGTATGCGTGGCCGAGCGGTCAGCCGCAGCTGCCACCGCCGGTTGTATAAGTGCGCCCGCCGCGTTCACACCGGCCATCAAAAGGCCAATGTTTCCGGCAGAAAAGCCGCGCCCGGTCAAAAATACCGAGGCATAGCCAATGGCCGCACAATAGCTCATCCAGTAGGCGCCCTGCCCTGCCGCATAGTGCAAAGTTAAGTTCTTGGCCATGGTTTTATTCCTCACAGTCTTCACAGTACAGCATTTTCTGCAAAAAGATCTTGTCCGCTATCGTTTGGGTCATGCGCGGCAGGATCAGCCCCTGCGGGGCTGCGTGTTCCTGCTGGCCAAAGCAGCTGTGTACCGCGCTTTCCAGCGATGCGCAAAAGGCATCGTAGTTTTGCTGGGGCGTTTTGCCGCTTTGCCGCTCGGTAAGGCGCAGCAGCTGCACACATTCGGGAATGCTGCACACCTGCTTGAGCGGGCAAAGCATCAGCAGCATGGCCAGATGGCGGCGATCATAGCGCTTTTTTTCGGGCGGCGGCAAAACACGCTGTTTCACATAATTGTTCACCATGGATTTGGTGAGCAGCAGCTCCTCGCTGCTGTCGGCGCTGGAAAGCGGCGCAAGCACCCGGTTTACGCAGTTGACAAGCTGATCCATATACAGCTCGATCTCGGGCAACCGGCTGTAGCGCGGCATCGTGAACGCCGCCATTTCCGCGCGCACTTTTTCCAGCCGCTGCTGTCGGCGTGTTTTTTGCAGCGGCGAATTCTGCTCGATCACGGTTCGTCTTGACCGGGATGGTTTTTGCGCCACGCCAGATAGGCTTCCAGAATAACAGCCGCGGAAACCGAATCCAGAATTTCCTTGCGCTTTTTGCCGAAGGTGTTGGTTTCGCTCAGAATAGCCGCTGCCGAGATCGTGGTTTGGCGTTCATCCCACATGACAGGCTCACTGCCCCACAGCTCGGCAATTTTGCCCGCAATACGGCGGCATTTTTTGGCCTGACTGCCCTCGGTGCCGTCCATGTTTTTGCAAAGGCCCACCACGATTTTTTCAGCGCCGTTGGCTTTGGCAGCCTCCACCACGGCTTCGGCCACCTTGTTCATGCTTTTTTCTTCGATCTGCGGTGTAATGGCGCGCGTGAGCATCTCGGTGGCATCGCAGATAGCCAAGCCGGTGCGCGACTCGCCGTAATCAACTGCAAGGATCTTCATACTGTTTTGCTCCTCTTTATTTGCGCAGGCGCTTATCGCTGTGCACCGCAATGGTGCTGCCTACGGTTTGAATGATATTCACGATCACGACCAGCAGCACCACGGCCACCAGCATGATCAGCGGTTTATAACGGTTGTAGCCATAGCTGATGGCGATTTTGCCCAAGCCGTCGCCGCCAATGGCGCCTGCCATAGCGCCGTAGCCCAAAATTGTGGTGAGGGCCGTGGTCACCTGCCCGGCCAGACTGGGAATGCTTTCGGGGATCATCACCTTCCAGATGATCTGAAACGGCGTTGCGCCCATGCTCTGGGCGGCCTCGATCATACCGGCATCCACCTCACGCAGCGAGCTTTCGATCAGACGCGCCATAAACGGGAACGCAGCCACCACCAGCGGCACAATGGTGCCCTTGGTACCCACGCTGGTGCCCATGAGCAGGCGCGAAAGCGGCATGACCATGATCATCAGGATCAAAAACGGCACACTGCGCAGAATATTGATCAGCGCATTCAAAACAGCCATCACCGGCTTGGGCAGCGGCAGCACGCCGTCTTCCCTGCCTGCCACCAGCAAAACGCCCAAAGGCAGGCCGATCACCAGTGCAAAAAAGGTTGCCAGCAGCGTGGTGTACAGCGTGGCCCAAATGCCCGCATAAAACTCTCCGCTGGCCCAGATTTTGAAAAGTTCATTCACCGCTTCGGCGGTAAACATTTTTGCATAGTTCATGCTTGCACCTCCTCCACGGAAATTCCGGGGAACTTGCGCAGATAATCCAGCGCTTTGGCTGCCTGGCCCTTATCCCGCGGCAGTCCCAGCAGCATACTGCCGTACACCTGGCCGTCCAGCAAACTGGTATCGGCCGAGATCACGCTCAGCAGAACGCCGCAGTCCACTGCCATGGCCGCCACCAGCGGGCGGTCGGTAGAATTGCTGCCGTTGAACGCCACGCGAATTCTGGGCGTATCATTGCTATAGCCATGGCCCGACATCCCGCCGGGATACACCAGCTTGCGGGCAGCGTTGGTTTTGGGGTTGGCGAAAATTTCGGCCACAGGGCCTTCCTCCACCACCTTGCCGCCGTCCAGAATGGCCACGCGGCTGCAGATTTCTTCCACAACGCTCATCTGGTGCGTGATCACCACCACCGTGATGCCCATTTTCTGGTTGATCTCTTTCACAAGCTGCAGAATGCTGTGCGTGGTGTTGGGGTCAAGTGCGCTGGTGGCTTCGTCGCACAGCAGCACCTTAGGCTGTGTGGCCAAAGCGCGGGCAATGGCAATGCGCTGGCGCTGGCCGCCGCTCAGCTGGGCCGGAAATGCCTTGGCCTTATCCGGCAGGCCCACAAGCTCCAACAGCTCCATGGCGCGCTTTTCGGCCTGTGCCTTGGGCACACCGTCCAGCTCCATGGGGAAGCAGACGTTTTTCAGGCAGTTGCGCTGCATCAGCAGATTGAACTGCTGAAAGATCATGGTGATCTCGCGGCGGGCCGCACGCAGCTGGGCCGGTGTGAGCGCTGTCATATCGCGGCCGTTTACCAGCACCTTGCCGGAGGTGGGGCGTTCCAGCATATTGATGCAGCGCACCAAAGTGGATTTGCCCGCACCGGACATGCCGATGATGCCATAAATTGCGCCATCTTCAATGGTGAGGTTGATATCCTGCAGTGCATGCACCTCACCGCCGTCTATGGTAAAGCTTTTGGTTAAATTTTTCAGTTCGATCAAGAAAAGCCTCTCCCTTACAATGCCCGCAGCCATGATCGCACGGGCAGATTTGCATATAAAAGATATTATAGCATATTTTGTATTATTGTGATAGTGCGTTTTTCACATTTACAGGGGTTTTATTGTATATTGATCCACGGTTTACACAGCCGCCGCCTGTTTTTGCGAAAGCAAAGGATGCAAAAAGCCGCCGGGAGGGTTCCCGACGGCTTTTTGCCGCGGCAGAAGCATCCTGTCAAGGGCGCATTCTGCCTGTTTTTAGGTAAAAGCGTTTTCGCACGATTTCAAGCACCGATGCGGCGGCTGCCGTGCCATGGCTGTGCCCGGTTCAAGGCACCCGTGCAGCGCTTAGCTTTTCCCGCTGTGCCGGGTTTGTGCGGGGATGCTTTTCATCAGAAAATGCACAGCACAGAGCCGTCGCTGTAAGCGGTGCTGATGTAATCCTTTACGGCCTGGCTGGTAATGGCGGCCACCAGTGCCTTGGTGAGATCAGCATCCTTATTCTGCTCGGCTACCGCCAGAATATTGGCGTAGGTCTGTGCGCATTCAGAATCAGCAGCTTCCACATACAGGCCGTTTTCGGCGGGGCTCAAACCGGCCTCCTTGGCGTAGTTGCCGTTGATCACAGCCATGTCAACATCCTGCAGGGCGCGGGGCAGCTGTGCAGCTTCCATCTCTACGATCTTCAGATTCTTGGGGTTGGCGGTGATGTCCAGCTGGGTGGCAGAAAGGCCGGCGTTGGCATCCAGCTCGATCAGGCCTGCATCGGCCAGCAGCTGCAGGGCGCGTGCCTCGTTGGAGGGATCGTTGGTCACAGCGATCTGTGCGCCGTCAGCCAGCTCATCCAGGCTGGCAGTTTTGCCGCCGTACAGTGCATAGGGCTCGTAGTGAACTGCTGCAACGCTTACCAGATGCGTGCCGTTTTCTGCGTTGAAGCTGTCCAGATACGGGGTGTGCTGGAAATAGTTGGCGTAATATTCGCCTTCCTCCACCACATTGTTGGGCTGAATGTAATCATCAAACACATCCACCTGCAGGGTGATGCCGGCAGCCTGCAGAATGGGGGCCACGGCGTTTTCCAGAATTTCAGCATGGGGCGTGGCGCTGGCAGCGATTTTCACGGTGGTGCCTGCCAGAGCGGCATAGTCCACAGAAGCATCGTAGCCGTCACCGGTCAGCTCAGCAGCCTGGCTGGCAGAAGCAGCGGGCGCAGCCGAGGAAGCGGCAGCAGAGGAAGCGGGAGCAGCCGAAGAAGCAGCAGAGCCGCCGCAAGCAGTGAGGCTGAAGGCCAGAGCGCCTGCCAGAACCGAAGAAACGATTTTTTTCATGATATATACTCTCCTTTTTGATTTCGTGTGCCGACTGCACACTTTTTTCTGATTCAGAAGATCAGAATGGCTGTTTTTGGCAATAAAAAAAGCAGGCCAACCTTTCGGCGCCTGCACATAAGCCTTTTTGCCCCGGAAAACTTTACCGGGCAGCACAAAGGGCACATGCAGCGCTCATCGGCATGCACATGTACATCTGCATCATCATGGTAGCACACACAAAACGAGTCATTGCAAAAGCCCTTCCTTTCCTCTGAAGATGGTTTTATTATAACGCCTGTATTCCCATTGTCAAGCTGGGAATACGTTTGTTACTTTTTTGTAGCATTTTCCGTTTTGGCAGCTTTTCAGCCTTTTGCATTGGCTGCAAAAAGCCTTCGCATACGGTGAAAAGCTTCGCCTCTATTTTAAACTTATCATGTATATGATATTTATTTTATGCTGAGACCGCTTTATTGCGCTAACGCAATGCCCTGTAATACAGGGAATGAGCATTTTTCATGCTGTAAGTGATTGAATTTTGCAGCATGATATTTTATAATAATACACATTATTGCAAAAGGCCGCCGGATGCCCCGGCGGCAGGGAAAGGAAAGCCATGAGGGATTTAGAATCGATCCGCCGCGAGGTTGCCGAGTGTGACCAGGAGATTTTGCGGCAGTTAGAGCGCCGTATGAACTGCGTGAATGAGATCATTGATTACAAAAAAGCCACCGGTGTGCCCATTTTGCAGCCCAATCAGGAAAAGCGCCAGCAAAAAGCCCTGCGCGCTTTGGCTGCCGGAAACCAGTATGAAGACGAAATGCTGAATATTTTTGAAAGCATTACCGAAATGAGCAAAAAGGTGCAGGCCAAAGCACTGGTACACGGCAATATTGCTCTGGTGGGCTTTATGGGCGTGGGCAAAAGCACCGTATGCACCCTGCTCAAGCAGATGCTGGCCATGGACAGCGTGGAAAGTGACGAGATCATTGTGCAGCGCGCCGGAATGAGTATCAACGATATTTTTGATCATTACGGCGAGGCTCATTTCCGCGATATGGAGTCGCAGGTGCTCAAGGATCTGGGCGCATGCCATCAAACCGTCATCAGTTGCGGCGGCGGCGCTGTGCTGCGCCCCCAGAATGTGGAAACGCTGCGCCAGCACAGCCGGATCGTGCTGCTGACCGCCAGCCCCGAAACCATTCTTTCGCGCGTGAAGGACAACGATGATCGCCCCAAGCTGCGCGGCAAAAAGAATGTGCACGACATTGCCGCCATGATGGCTGTGCGTGAGCCTGCCTACATAGCCGCCGCCGATGTGATCGTAAACACCGACAATAAAAGCGTTTTGCAGATCTGCGAAGAAATCATCACCCGCCCCATTGCCTTTGGCAAGGGCCAGAACGCCTGATCGAAGTTTTAAATTTTGCAAAAAAGAGCGCCCTTTGCCGAACCAACCGTCGGCAGGGGCGCTCTTTTTTTGTAAGGCATTGGCACGCGGTTCCCAGTGCCGCCGCAGCCATGCACAAAAGGCCGCAGGGCAGAGATCATGCGGTGATGCCTGAATTTTTAAGGCAATACCGCATAATTCTAAGTGCCGATGCAGCGAGCGAGAGGTGCAAGCTGCTAAGCAAAAAGCGCAGATAATACTTTGTGCTGCAAAGGTGAGCGCCGCCAGTGGCGGATACAGCGAACCGAAGCAGGGGCAGCGGTCGCAGAGTGCGAGGGGCTTTTGCTCCCGAAGCACGATGCGGGTACCGCAACCCGACATTATCGAGCATTTTTCGGGCGCAGATTGTGCTTCGCAGCCGCAGCAGCGGTGCTTAAGCCGTCAGGCGGGAATTGTGTGGTGTTGCCTTTAATATTTGGCAATGGGCAGCGATTCATCGTCCTCGCCGGGCTCAATGGCGCGGATCTCCACCTGATAGCGCACATTAGGATTGGGCTCTACCCACACCGTTTCGCCGATCTTACGGCCAAAAATTGCCTCTCCCAGCGGAGATTTGCGGCTGATCAGGCCATCGTCGGCATTGATGCGCAGTGAAGTGACCACACGAACGATCATTTCTTCTTCATCGTCCGGCAGCCAAAGGGTCACTCTGTCAAATAGGCCCACACCGTCGCCTTTGGTTTCCGCGCTCACCACGCGGGCGGTTTTGATCATATTCTGCAGATAACGAATTCGGCTTTCGTTTCGGCCGCGCTGGCGTTTGGCCTCTTTGTATTCGTAGTTTTCACTCAGATCGCCGAACGCCCGTGCCGATTTCACCTCAGCGTTCAGCTGCGGGCGCAGCTCGCAAATGCGATGGTCGATCTCCTCCTGCATTTTGCGAATGTCCACCTCGGTAAGCTCATCATGCATACGATCCTTCTCCTTTCCCCTTTTGCGCGCAAAATGCCCTGCACCGGAACCCCTGCCCTTTTACAGCAGGGTGCGCAGATATGCAAGGCCGGCTTCCGCTGCATTTTCAGGCGGCTGGGCACGGAACTCGGCCACAAGATAATCGCTGTAGCCGATCTCATGCAGCGCTTTCAGGAAAAGCGGAAAGTCAAAATGCTTTCCGTCCGGGGCCATGCGGTCAACATCTGAAATATCCACCTGCCCCACAAGCTCGCCCGCGCTCAGGATATCCTGATAAAAATTCTTTTCGCCATTGTTGTGCAGATGAATGGAATCCAGCTGCAGCTGTAATGCCTTTGTGCCGAACGAGCGAACAAAATCGGCAGTTTCACGAATGGTGCAATAGGCATCGGAATCAATGCGGCTGATGGCCTCCAGCACCACCTGAATGCCCAACTGCTCCGCCTTTTCGAGAATCTGCTCCAAGCTGTCGCGGAAAAGTGTTTCGTAGGCTTCGGGGCCGCCCGCATCACGGGTCCAGCCGCGAATTGCCCCCACGATCAGCTTTGCGCCGCCCAGCCGGGCGCAGTGCTCGGCGTGCAGGCACATACGGCGCACTGCCTCGGCGCGATTTTCGCCATCGGCCGAGCCAAGGCCACAGCCATCCACCGTGTAAATGCGCCCGGTCGCCAGGCCGGAAACCGCAATATGGTTTTGTCGGCACGCTGCCAAAACCTCGGGCACATCCAGTTTTTCCGGCTCATTTACCGTAAGGGAAACCGCATCGTAGCCAATTTGCGCGGCACAGCGCATTGCCTGTGCGGTTGGCCCCAAAATCGGTGCGGTGTTGGTGGCAAATGTGCCGTCTGCAATAACAACGCTGGTTTTCATCGGCATACGAAAGGCTCCTTTCCCGGCAGCGCTTTTATCAGAACTTGCTGCCCATTTTTCCGCCCAGCTTGTCGCCCTTTGCGCCGCCAAAGCTGAAGCCCTTGAGGATATCGGTTTTAAAATCATAGCGAATGGCCTTGTTTTCGCGCTCACGCTTTAAGGCCAGCTTGATCAGCCGATCCAGCAGCTCTTTATACTCTACCCCGCTTTCCTTCCACAGATAGAAGGCCAGCGAACCGGGGATCGTGTTGATCTCGTTCACATACACCTGATCGGTTGCGCCGTCGATCATAAAATCAATGCGCACCACGCCGTTGCAGCGCAGCGCCTGGAAGGTGGTGACCGCCAGCTGCTGCACCAGAGCGTATTGGCGGGCAGGCAGATCGGCAGGCAGCTTGCGCTTTACGCTGGCCATACCCTTGCTGGCGCCGCTGCTCATGTATTTATCTTTATAGCTCAAGATCTCATCACTGCCCGCAGGCTCTTCGCAGGCGCTGGCAATGGCCTGTTCGGTATCGCCCAGCACCGAGCAGTTGATCTCACGCAACTGCATGATGGCAGGCTCTACCAGAATGTTGCCTGCATATTCAAAGGCATACTTCATGGCTTCCTGCAGGCCGTCACGGTCATGGCCGATCTTAATGCCCACGCTGGAGCCAAGGTCAATGGGCTTTACGATCACCGGATAGGCAAACTTGGCCTCCACGGCCTCCACGCAGGCCTGTTCGTTTTCTTCGTATTCATAGCGAGAAAAACGAACGCAGTCCAGCACAGGCACACCGGCATCCTTGAGGATCGTTTTCATCACATACTTATCCATGCCCACAGCGCTGGCCAGCACATCGCAGCCCACTACGGGTGCGCCCAGATACTGCAAAAATCCCTGCAGCGTGCCGTCCTCTACATTGGTGCCGTGTACAATGGGGAAAGCCACATCCAGCACGGCACAGGCCTTGTTGCCAAACATACCGAAGGGATACTTGTACAGCTCCATGCAGCCCTTGCCCTTTACGGGGATCACCTGACGGCACTGCTTGAGCAGCGCAGGCTGATCGGCAAAGTTTTCGATTGTGCGCAGAGCCTCACCCGTGTAGAACTCGTTTTCCCGGGTGATATACACGGGAATGATCTCGTATTTATCGCTGTCCATGGCATTCATGGCCTGCAATGCCGAAATCACCGAAATTTCGTGTTCCACACTGTTGCCGCCAAAAAATACACCTACTCGGATTTTCATAATACACTTTCGCACCCTTTGGGGTGTGCCTCCCTGTTTATAAAGAATCAATAATTATCGGGCAGATCGTTTTCCAAAAGCACCACCAGCTCTTCGCCGGGCAGCGTGGGAATGATCTTCCATGCATCCTGCAGCGTATCCACCTGCTGCACATGGCTTTGGTCAAACGCGGTTTCCTCGCGCACGCCCTCCAGCAGGGGCTGTGTTTGCTTTTTGCCAACAAGAATGATATAGTCGCAGCCCGTGGCAGCATAGCGCCCGGCTTGCTTGTTCAGCTCGTATTCCTTTGCGCCCAGCTCGATCATGCCGGGAGTCACCAGAACACGGGTTTTGCCTTCAAAACGGCGCAGTGTATCAATGGCGCCATGGAAGCCCTGAGGGTTGGAGTTATAGGCATCATCGATAATGCTCACGCGGCCGCGCTTGGGCAGCAGCTGCAGGCGATGCTCCACCGGGTGCAGGCGGCGCACCCGGCGCTGCAGCTCGGCATTGCTCACCTGCATTTTGTGTGCCACCGCAATGGCGGCGGTGATATCCAGAATATTGTGATAACCGATCAATTCCGTGTGGAACTGCACCGTTTTGCCCTCGATGGATACCGCAAAATCCGTGCCGTGGGCAGTCAGCTCCATACTGAGCAGGCGCACATCGGCCTGCTCGCTTTCGCCAAAGCCGATCTGAGGCTTATCCCCCTTGTGATGCAGAATGTACTCGTTGTCGTAGTTCAAAAAAGCCATTCCATCGGCGGGCAGGGCATCGTACAGCTCAAACTTGGTTTTCACAATGATATCCATGCTGCCAAAGGTTTCCAGATGCTGAGGGCCAATGGCCGTGATCACGCCGTATTTGGGGTGTACAATATCGCAGATGGTTTGGATATCCTTTTCGTAGCGCGCGCCCATTTCGCACACGAACACCTCGTGAACAGGCTGCAGATCCTCACGCACGGTGCGGGTCACGCCCAGTTCGGTATTAAAATTGCGGGGCGTACACAGCACATTGTACTTGCCGCTGAGCAGCTCGGTGAGAAAGAATTTCACGCTGGTTTTGCCATAGCTGCCGGTGATGCCGATGACCGTAAGCTCGGGCATGGCCTTGATCTTGTTTTCGGCCTCCTTGATGAATTTCCGGTTGATGGCCTTTTGAATGGGCGCATTCAGCCGGTTGACCAGCAGGATCAGCCAGGGCAGCAGCATGGTGTAGAAAATCAGCGCTGTAAACACATCGTATGCAGGCAGCACCCGCACGAAGACCGGCACACCCACCAGCAGCAAAACGCCGTGGGTGACCAACATACGGATCACGCGCGCCGTGTACACCAGCGGTTTTTTGGCCTTTTGTTTGGGCTGCCAAAACCAGAGCTGCAAAATCAGCAGCAGGCAGATCGCCGCAAAGGCCAGCCCCTGCGGGGCCTGCCCCACGGCAGGGCGAGTGAGCACATAGCCCGCCAGCGTTACCGCCAGATAAACAATGTGGCGGCCCAGAATGGCGGAATTCTTTTTGTTCCATGCGCTCTGTTCGTTATTTTTATAGGTATTCAGCTGGAACATGTGCATCAGATATAACAGATACTGCACATATACCAGCAGTGCCAACAGGCAGCAGCAAATCTTTGCGATCATGCTTGATGCTCCTTTACCAAAATCATCCTAAAAAGGATTGTATTACCGCAATCACCAGATACGGATCTTTCAAGAAAGAAAAATGCCCGGCATTTTTCACCACCACCAAGCCCGCATCGGGGATCTCTTTTTCCATGATATGCGCATCACGCATGGGGGTGGCGGTGTCCTGATCGCCCCAAATCAGCAGCGTGGGACGGGCGATGTTTTTCAGATACGGCTGCAGATCCTCGTTGATCACCTTCACCATGGTATCCCGCAAAAATCCGGTGGCCGCGTTGTAGTCGGCCGAGCCGAAATGCGCGCGGAAACGATCCAACGCGTCCGGGAAGGCCGCCTTTACCGGGGGCAGATTCAGCACAGCCTTGCCCATTTTGAACACCCGCTGCCGCACGGTTTTCTTCAGTGTTTTCACCGGCAGGATACCGGCGCTGTCCATCAGAATGTTTTTGTCGATCTCAAAGGGCAGCTCCTGACGGCTGTTCAGCTTGATGATCACACGGCCGCCAAAGGAATGCCCTGCCAGGCTCAGCTTTGTAAGCTGCAGGAATTGGATAAACTTAATTGTAATATCAACATAATCATCCACGCAGAAAACCCGCGGCACCGGGCTGCTTTTGCCAAAGCCCGGAAAATCCAGCCGGATCACCCGGTATTTTTCGCTAAGAGCCGGAACCAGACACTGGAATGCCTGCAAATTAGAGCCCCAGCCGTGCAGCATCAGCAAAGGCTGCCCCTCACCGGCAATTTCATAATTCAGTTTCAGCCCATTGATCACGCACTCCATGGCACGGCTCCTTTATTCTTTGCAGAATTTTCACTTGTTGCGCTTATTGCAATGTATTGAATCGGGTATTATTTTAGTATAAATCCCCCGCCCCGTCAAGAAAAAAGGAGCGCTTAGGCAACGGCGCTCCTCTTCTTTTTACTCAGCGTTCGGCGCGCATGGGATTGTGCAAAAAGTCCTCATAGGCCAAACGGATACCGTCTTCCAGTTCGGTTTTATAGGTCCAGCCCAGCTTGGTTGCCTTGGAAACATCCAGCAGCTTGCGGGGTGTGCCGTTGGGCTTGGAGGTGTCCCACTGGATCTCGCCCGTATAGCCGACCACCTTGGCCACCAGCTCGGTAAGCTCTTTGATGCTCAGTTCCTTGCCGGTGCCTGCGTTTACGGTTTCGTTGCCGGAATAGTGGTTCATCAAAAATACGCACAGATTGGCCAGATCGTCCACATACAAAAACTCACGCAGGGGGCTGCCGTCGCCCCAGCAGGTCACACTGGTCAGGCCGTTTTCCTTGGCCTCGTGGAAGCGGCGGATCAAAGCGGGCATCACATGGCTGTGGGTGGGGTGATAGTTATCGTTGGGGCCGTACAGATTGGTGGGCATCACGCTGATATAATCGGTGCCGTACTGGCGGTTGAGGAATTCGCAGTATTTAAGGCCCGAGATCTTGGCCAGCGCATAGGCTTCGTTGGTTTTTTCCAGCTCGCTGGTCAGCAGGCAGCTTTCCGGCATGGGCTGGGGAGCCATGCGGGGATAAATGCAGGAGGAGCCCAGAAATTCCAGCTTTTTGCAGCCGTTTTTCCATGCCGAATGGATCACATTCATTTCCAGGATCATGTTGTCGTACATAAAGTCCGCCAAAGCGTTTTGGTTGGCCACGATGCCGCCCACCTTGGCGGCTGCCAGAAACACATACTCCGGCTTTTCCTGCGCAAAGAATTCTTCCACCTTGTCCTGACGGCACAGGTCCAGCTCTTTGTGGGTGCGGGTGATAATGTTGGTGTAGCCCTGGCGCTGCAGCTCACGCACAATGGCGCTGCCCACCATGCCGCGATGGCCCGCTACATAAATTTTTGCATTCTTTTCCATCATTCCGATTTGCCTTCTTTCTAAAAATCCGTCTGAAATCAGGCGTTTTTCATTGCTTTTTCGCGCTTGGCCAGCTCACGGTCATGCTTGGCCATGATCTCTACCAGCTGCTCATAGGTGGTTTTCTGGGGGTTCCAGCCCAGCACGGTTTTTGCCTTGGTGGGGTCACCCCACAGGTTATCCACATCGGTGGGGCGGAACCATTGGGGGTTCACGCACACCAGCATTTTGCCGGTGTGGGCATCATAGCCCTTTTCGTCAATGCCGGTGCCTTCCCAGCGAATGGTAATGCCGTTGGCGGCAAAAGCCTTTTCGGTAAAGTCACGCACAGTGTGCTGCACGCCCGTGGCGATCACAAAGTCATCGGGCTGTGGCTGCTGCATGATCAGCCACATACACTCCACATAGTCCTTGGCATAGCCCCAGTCACGCAGGGAGTCCATGTTGCCAAGCTCCAGATGATCCTGCAGGCCCTCGGCAATGCGCCCGGCGGCCAGCGTGATCTTGCGGGTAACAAAATTTTCGCCGCGGCGTTCGGATTCGTGGTTGAACAAAATGCCGTTCACGGCAAACATTCCATAGGCCTCGCGGTATTCTTTTACGATCCAAAAGCCGTACTGCTTTGCCACGGCATAGGGGCTGTAGGGGTGGAACGGCGTGGTTTCACGCTGGGGCACTTCCTCAACCTTGCCATACAATTCGCTGGTGGATGCCTGATACACGCGGGTTTTCTTGGTAAGGCCCAAAATGCGGCAGGCCTCGAGAATGCGCAGCACGCCAAGTGCATCCACATCGCCGGAATATTCGGGCACATCAAAGCTCACCTGCACATGGCTTTGTGCTGCCAGATTGTAAATTTCATCCGGCTGCACCAGACCGATGATGCGGATCAGGCTGCTGGAATCCGAAAGGTCGCCGTCATGCAGCGTGATTTTGCCCATCAGATGATCGATGCGCGCCGTGTTGGAAATGGAAGCGCGGCGGGTGATGCCGTGTACCTCGTAGCCTTTTTCCAGCAGAAATTCTGCCAGATAAGAGCCGTCCTGACCGGTGATGCCGGTGATCAATGCTTTTTTCATATAAACTCCTTATTTGCAAACACGATGCGGTGCCGCCGTTATTTTTTCAGCACCTTCGTCAGCCAGATATAACGCAGATTGGTTTGCAGGTATCGCGGCAAAAGCCGCACAGGGTCCTGCATAAGGCGGTAAAGCCATTCCAGACTGCAGCGCTGCATCCAAAGCGGTGCGCGCTGTATGTTGCCTGCCTCGTAATCAAATGCCGCGCCCACGCCCAGCATAATGCCTGGCAGTGCCCCACGGTGGGCCGCCATCCAGCGCTCCTGCTTGGGCGCTCCCAGCCCCACCCAGATAAAATCCGGGGCAGCCTGGCGGATCTTTTCCATGGAAGCGGCTTCCTCCTGCTCGGTAAGCGGGCGGAAGGGCGGCGATTCCATGCCCACCACCTGTGCGCCGGGATAGCTTTGGGCCAGCTTTTGGCGCAAAAGTTCCAGCGTTTCGGGCGTTGAGCCGTAAAAGTAATGCTTCCAGCCTGTTTCGGCGCTTTTTTTCAGCACCTCACGCATAAGGTCCGGCCCGGTAACACGCTGCGCATTGGCAAAGCCGTGCTTGCGGCTGTAGGCCGAAAGCGGGCCGCCGTCCGGCAGGGCCATTACCGCGCCGTTTTGCACGGCACGGTATTCGGGGCTTTGATAAGCCGTGACCGTGGTGTGTACATTGGATACACAAATATACTCGCCCCGCCAGCTTTCAAGATTTTGCTGCAAAAGCTGTAAAGTTTGAGCCATATTCACCGCCGCAATGTTTACTCCTAATATGCTGCAGGTTTCAAATTGCGTGTTCTGCTTCATAAATGCTTTGTTTTCCCCTTTTACAGGTTATTCTGCGCCGCGGCGGCTGAACACCACCGCCACAGTGCGCAGTAACAGCTTGATATCCAGCCAAAGGCTCCATTCGTCGATGTACTGCACATCCAAACGAACCACTTCTTCAAAATCTTCGATCTCGCTGCGCCCACTCACCTGCCAGAGCCCCGTAATGCCGGGCTTCATGCTGAGGCGGCGCTTGTGGTGACTTTTGTAATGCTCATATTCGTCCAATGTGGGCGGGCGGGTTCCCACAAGGCTCATATCGCCCATCAGCACATTGAAAAACTGCGGCAGCTCATCCAAGCTGGTTTTCCGGATAAAACGCCCCACCCTGGTAATGCGGGGGTCGTTTTCCATTTTAAACATAAGGCCGTTCATTTCATTATGCTTCATCAGCTCGGCCTTGCGTGCTTCGGCATCCACATACATACTACGGATCTTATAAATGTTAAAAATGCGGCCGTTCAGCCCCACACGCTTTTGCTTGAACAGCAGCGGGCCCGGGCTTTCCAGCTTGAGCGGGATTGCGATCAGTGCCATGGCGATCAGTGCCAGCACACAGCCCACAAGCGCACCCGCAATATCTAAGCAGCGCTTTAAAATTTCATCGGTAATGCTCATGTGCGTGCCGTTCATGGTGATCACCGGGCTGCCCGCACAATGGGAAAGGCTGTCGCTGATCAGCGGCTTCCAATCATCTGTTTTTTGGGCGCCGTATCGTTCCAGGATCGGCAATGCCAGATTGATGGTCACGCCCATGCTTTCCAGCTCTTTCAGATACGGCATCAGCGAGCGGCCGCTGTCCATGGGCAGGTCAATATACACCTCGTCCACAGCTTCGCGGCGCAGCCATTCCATAAAATTGCCGTAATCCGCCTTGATCTCAACACCTTGGATCTGCGTGCCGATCTCATCCGGCGCGGCATCCAGCAGTGCAAGACCATGCAGCTTGCGGCTCCAGTTCTGGTTCATATCCTGTATGATAGCCGCCGCACGGTCATGCGTAGTCAGAATTGCGGTGAGTGTGGCAAATTTGGCATTATTTTTACTGTGATACAGATATTTTTTCAGCAATTCATGCCCGGCAGGAAGCATGAACAGGTTGATGAGCGGTGTGCCGATCAGCATATAGCGCGAAGCCATCATGGGGATCTTGGTAACCACCAGCAGCAGCGCATGAACCGCCAGCAGCACCACATTGAACTTGATCGAGATCAAGAATTCATCTTGTATGTGCCTGTCGGCGATATTCTTTTTTTGATCGAAAAATAAAAATGTGACCAGAAAGGCCACCAGCAGCAAAACCGCGAACTGATAAACCTCCTGCCGGTCAAACAGGTCAGCCGCGCGGCGCATCCAAACGCCGAACAGCATCCATGCAAACAAAAAGCTGCACGCCAGCGAGATCAGATCCGCAAAAAACACAAACAGAAATTGCAGTTTTTCACGCTTATTCATTCCGTATGATTTTCCTTCCCGTCAGCAGAGGCTTTACCTCTCTGCCGATAGATATTCTCTATAGGATAAAGCAAATTTTTCCTTTTATATCCTATATAGTTTACTGCAAAAAACGGTATTTGGCAAGCCATTCTTTCCTTCGTACAAAAAAAGAAAATCCCAAAAATTGGCTTTGCGCAAGAAAGCCTGTGCTTTTGCCTGCTTTCCTTGCAAAAGCCGCCAAAAACGACGAAAAGCCGCCCCCATACAACACGCGCATGAGAACGGCTATTCGCAGATTGCAATATTAAGTTAAACTGTCGGCACACCTTGGCCGATGTGGGTTCAGCCCCACAGCTTTTCGGGATACTCGCCCGCAGCGATCATATCCGCAAAGCCCTTTTGGGCAGCCTCGGTATCCTCTTGATAAGTAATGCCGATCCAGCGGTCCGGCGTTTCCAGAACCTTTACGGTAGCCTTGCCGCTCTTGAGCAGACCATCGATGATAATGGGCACCAGATATTCCTTTTTGCAGGGGTCGCCCTCGGCACTGGCCAAAAATTCTTCAAAGCCCTTGCCAAGGCATTCCAGAAAATCGGGATAGCAGGCCCACATATTCATCGAAACCCAGTTTTCCGGCTGCAGCCACTGCTGCACATCGGGGCGGTCACACACCAGCTTGCCGTCCTTTTTGGCAATGCCGGTGGTTTCGATCACCTGCGTGAGCATTTCGTTTTCATCTGCCACGCAAACGCCGCGGGTCACTGCGCCGTTTTCGCTCAGGGTGTTTTTCAAAATAAAGCCAGCCATGCCCATGGTCATCACATCGGGGGTGGTTTCATGGTTCACAAGGAAATCGTGCAGCTTTTTGAATGCAGTTTTGCCATAGTAATCATCGGCATTGATGATGACAAAAGGCTCTTTCACAACGCCCCGGCAGCACAGAATTGCCTGGCCGGTGCCCCAGGGCTTTGTGCGGCCTTCGGGCACGGTAAAGCCGGCAGGCAGGTCACTGAGTTCCTGATAAACATATTCCACCTGGATCTGCTTGGCGATACGGTCACCGATCACCTCACGGAATTCTGCTTCAATATCCTTGCGGATAATGAAAACCACTTTATCAAAGCCCGCCTGCTTGGCATCATAGATAGAATAATCCATGATCACTTCGCCGCCGGGGCCCATTTTTGCAAGCTGCTTGATGCCTTTGCCAAAGCGCGAGCCAACGCCCGCCGCCATGATTACAAGTGTAGTGTGCATAGTAAAACACATCCTCCTATTTTGCTCGGGCATATCAGGCCTTCTGCCGCTGCTCTATGCTCGATTTCATTCCGTTTGATTCGTTTTATTATAACCCCGATTTGTACTTTTCGTCAAGCAATATGGATTTTTTTACCGCAGGCCCTGATATACCAGCACCAAAACCAGCAGCGGCAGCACATATTGGAAATAGTATTTCAGCCAACGGGGCAGTTTGATGCCCTCGCCCTCGTTGGTTTCCTTCAGGTAGTTGTCAAAGCCCCAGCCCCAGCGGCTCACGCAGAACATCAGATAGATCAGCGAGCCGATGGGCAAAAGCAGGTTGCTCACCAAGAAGTCTTCACTGTCCAGCACATCGCGGCCGCCAATGATATGCAGCCAGCTCCACTTGTTGTAGCCCAGCACACAGGGCATGCTGGCGATCAGAATAAAAATGCAGTTGAGCACAGCAGCCTTTTTACGGCTCCAGCCGAAGGTGTCGCGGCAGAAGCAGGAAATGTTTTCAAACACGGCCAGCACCGTAGAAAAGCTTGCAAATGTCATAAACAGGAAGAACAGCGAGCCCCAGAAGCGGCCGCCGGGCATATTGACAAACACATTGGGCAGCGTGATAAAAATCAGCTGCGGGCCGGCATCGGGCTGCACGCCATAGGTGAAGCAGGCCGGGAAAATGATCGTGCCCGCCATGATGGCCACAAAGGTATCCAGCACGCAGATGCGCACGGCCTCGCTGGCCAGCGTGTTGCTGCGGCTCATGTAGCTGCCGAAGATCTCCATGGCGGCAATGCCCAGGCTCAGGGTGAAGAAAGCCTGGTTCATTGCAGCAGAAACCACGCTGCCAATGCCGATTTCGGCCACAGCGGAAAGATCGGGCACCAGATAAAAGTGCATGCCCTCGCCCGCGCCGGAAAGCATCAGGCTGTGCCCGGCCAACACCAGAATCAAAATCAGCAGAGCGCTCATCATCCACTTGGAAATACGCTCCAGGCCGCTTTGCAGCCCAAAGCTGCACACCACAAATCCCACGACCACCGTGATGGCCATCCAGAAGGCCATTTCGGGGGCCGAGCCCAGCAGGCTTCCAAACACGCCCGCCACCGCATCGGCGCTCATTCCCGGCTGGAAGGTGCCGGTGGCAAATTTCACCAGATAGCCCAGCATCCAGCCGGACACCGTGGTGTAATACATCATCAGCAGGCAGCAGCCGATCACGCAGAAATAGCCGTGGATATGCCACTTGCTGCCCTTAGGCTCCAGCGCCTTGTAGCCGTCTACCGCACTGCGGCGGCTGGCGCGGCCCACGGCCAGCTCCATCGTGAGCACGGGCACGCCCATGCACAGCAAAAACAGCAGATACAGGATCACAAACAGGCCGCCGCCGCTTTGGCCCGCCACATAGGGGAAACGCCACACATTGCCAATGCCGATGGCGCAGCCCGCACTTACCAGCAGAAATCCCATTCGGGACTGAAACGATTCACGCTGCATAGAAACCTCTTTCTTCCTTCAATTCATCCAAGACTGTGCCGGGCGCAGCGTTTATGCCGCACCGGCCTTTCGATTGATGCGAAATCAATTTATAATACCAGCTTTTGGGGGAAAAATCAATTTTTTTACAAATTTTTCTTCCGGTCGGCTGCTCTCTCAGGCCTTATGCGCCAAAATTCCTTCCAAGCGCGTAAAAAAGGTGATCACCGTTACCAGCGCTGCACAGATATCGCTGACGGGCTCGGCCAAAAACACGGCAAACACAGGGTCAGGCAGCAGATGCGGCAAAATAAAGATGAGCGGGATCAGCAAAATGATTTTTCGCAGGCAGGCCAGCAGCAGGCTCACCTTGGCCTGCCCAAGCGCCATGAAGGTTTGCTGGCAGGCTACCTGAAAGCCCATGGCAAAAATGCCCGCCATATAAATGCGCATGGCCCATGCCGTATAGCCGATCAGCTCGGCATCGGCGGTGAAAATGCCTGCCACCGCGCGCGGCAGCAAAAGCATGAACGCCCAAAAGATCGTGGTGTATCCGGCGCACAGGGCCAGTTCAAAACGGAATGCCTGCTTGACCCGCTCCTTGTTGCCTGCGCCGTAGTTAAAGCTGATCACCGGCTGACCGCCCTGACAAATGCCCTGCAGCGGCATCAGTGTAAGCTGCGATGCACTGGTGATCACCGTCATGGCACCCACCGCCAGATCGCCGCCGTAGCGTGCCAGACTGGAATTAAAGCTGATGGAAAGCAGGCTTTCGGTGGAAAGCATAACGAACGAAGAAATTCCCAGTGCGATCACCGGGCGGATCACCGCCATATCCGGGCGGATCAGCTCTTTGCGCAATCGCAAAATGGTTTTTTTGCCGGTAAGAAAGCGCAGGATCCAAACAGCACCCACCGCCTGACTGAGCACCGTGGCAATAGCTGCGCCGCGCACGCCAAGGCCGAACACAAATATAAAAACGGGGTCCAGCACAATGTTGATTACCGCGCCGATCATGGTGGTGAGCATACTGATTTTGGCAAAGCCCTGCGTGGTGATGAAGGGATTCATGCCCAAAACCACCAACACGAACACCGAGCCCAGAATATAAATGCGGCTATAGTCCAGCGCATACGGCAGCGTGATGTTGCTGGCGCCGAACCAGCGCAAAAGGGTGGGCGATGCGGCATAGAAAAACACCGTGAGCACCACGGAAAAGATCAGCAGCATACAAAAGCTGGCATTCACGATCTTTTCGGCAGTTTCCTTTTTTCCCTGCCCCAGCGCAATGGCCGTGCGGGGCGCACCGCCTGCGCCGATGACCATGGCAAACGCATTGAGCAGCATGAGAATGGGTGCAAACAGGCCCACGCCCGTAAGCGCCGCCGCACCGATGCCCGGAATGTGGCCGATATAGATCCTATCTACAATGTTGTAAAGCAGATTGACCACCTGCGCCACCACGGCAGGGATCATAAGCTGCAGCAGCAGTTTCGGCACGCTGCCCGTGCCCATATCCTGTTTTTTGGAATCCAAATATATTCCTCTTTTCTTAGTTATCAAGTCGGCTGCTTATGGCTTCTGTGGTTCTGTCAGGCCCAGCTTTTGCAGCGTTTCTTCCAGCTGGCTGCGGGTATAAAGCGTATTCAGCACCTCGACCAAAGCCTTTTTGGAAAGTCTGGGCGGCAGATCCAGCGCCTGTAAAAAAGCGCGGCGGCGTTCACTGCTGCCCTCGCCCCCCGAAAGCCCCCATTCATACAGATCATAATAGGTAACGGGCTGCTGCATGGCCTTGGGCTTTTCCGGTGCAGGGGCCTGCCCGGCCTCGGGCAAAAGCGCACCGGCATTTTCCAGTGCGCGCAGAATATCGGCATCCGATACGCCTTCCACACCCAAAAGCCCCTCTTTGCCGGGAAGCGCCTTGCGGCGTTCTTTGCCGGGCCGGGCCGGAATAAACGCCTGCCGCACATATTCCTCGCCGCAAAAATTCATAACATAATTGCGGATCTGAAAACCGGCGCGGTCTGAATCCGTTAAGATCGTAAGGCCCTGCTCACGGGCGATCCTGCGCAAAAATTCTCGCTTTTCTTTGTCGGCATAAATGTCAAAGCCGCCGCTGATCAAAATCAGCCCATCCACAAGGTTTGCCAGCTTGGAGGCATCGTATTTGCCCTCCACCAGCACAGCGCCCCGCAATGTGCGTTTTGGCATACTGATCTCTATCTCCCTTTTTCTATGTTTTTTATCGTGCCGATTGCTGGGCCGCCAGCGCACACAGCGCCGCCTGCATCAAAATGGGTTTGCGGTCATCCGGCACAGATTTAAGCTGGCTGTCCAGCTGCAAAAGGATCTTCAGGCATTCCCGCAGGCGCGTTCTGCCCATTCGGCTGGCAAGCGTTTGCCGTTTGGTCAGCCGGAAAGCGCTGCGATAGCCAAAGTCCTTGGCGATCAGCTTGCTGTCCTTTCCCCGTGCCGCACACAGGCGGTACATATCCAGATAGCCTGTGGCCAGCGCTGCCGAAATGGCAATGGGCTCGTTTTGCAGGCGCAGAAGCACTTCCAGCTTTTGCAGCGCCTGTGCGGTTTTGCCGCGGTTCAGCAATTCCGCCATATCAAACACATCGGCATCCAGGCTGCGCGTGCCCAGCTCACGGATCATATCCTGCGTGATCTCGCCGTAATCGGCATAGGCGGCCAGCTTATCCACCTCGTTTTGCAAAAGTGCGGCATCCGGGCCGCAGTTTTCCAAAAGCAGCGCTGCTGCCGGTGCGCCGATCGAGGCCCCCTGCCCCGCCGCCCAGGAGGCGATCATTTTTTTCAGCTCAGCTTCGGTGGGCTTTGCCAAAAGCTCGCCCATGCCCAGCTTGCCGCAGAGCTCCAAAAGGCGCTGCTCGGCCTTGTTCAGGCTGGGCTTGCCCCAGTTTTCGGCAATTTGGCAGGTGAGCACCAGCACCGAGTTTTCGGCGCCGGACAAAATATCGCACAGCTCTTTAAAATCGGCCTCTTTATAGGCCGAGGGCCTGAGCAGCGGCAAGTAAATGATACGCTTTGTGCTGAAAAACGAGATCGTGCCCGCCGCCAATACGATCTCCTCGATTTGAGGCGCAGGGCCGTCCAGCCGGGTAACCTCGGTTTCATCGCCGCCCAAAAGCGCAACGGTTTTCTCCCCCGCCTGCTCCAGCTGGCCAGCATCGGGCGAAAAAAAGCCGAATACCGGCAACTCCTTCTGCACCGCCTCTTTTAAGCGTTTTTCATTCAGCGCCATATACGATCTCACCCCCTGTAAAGGCAACGCTTTTTCCGGGCCGCACACGCACCGCAGGGTTATAGCTGCCCCAGTACACCACGGCATCGTTTGCGGTTTCCATTTTAAATTTTGTGCTTTTGGTCAGCACGGTATCCGGCAAAATGCCGCTTGGCACGGCAGCACCCGCTGCAAAAACATCCAGCGTGACCGGCTCGCGAAGCTGCGGCTTGCCGGTGCTTACAGCCAGCTGCCACCCCGCAATATCCACGGCAGCCAAAGCCCCCTGCTTTTCCACCAGCGTTTGCAGACAAACGCCGGGCCAGATCGGGATCTGCCCACTTTCGGTTTCTGCCAGCACCAGGCTTTGCTTAGCCTGCGGCAGCTTGGCATTGCCGGGCTGCAGCCGCAGATCCACAGCAAGATCCGGCCTTGGCAGGCCGTGGTTATCCAAATAGTTTTCCACCGAGCGGCGGTTGCTTTCTCCGCCGCGAAAAAGCACTGCCGAGTGTGCATTCTGCGTAACCACAAGGCACGGTGCGGCGCGATTGCCCACCAAAGTAAGCTCCACCACATCTTTTTGAAACACCGCGCCCAACCCCAGTGCCAGGGCGAGCGCCAGCGGGATCACGGCTGCCAGCCAGCGCCAGCGCATTCTATACCACGCCAGCCACACCAAGGCAGCCAGCACCGCCAGCACCAGGCAGGTGTAGCTTTGGGGCAGCGGCAGGCGCGAAAAGGGCAGCGCGGCACAGGCCCCGGCCGCTGCGCGCAGCAGGCGCAAAAGCAGCTCCAGCAGCAGGCTGAAGCCGCGGTAGATCGGCAAAAGCGGCGGCAGCATTCCCGCCGCGATCACACAAAAGCCCAGCAGCAGGATATACGGCACCATCCACATGGTAAGCAGGTTGCCCAAAATGCCCGCACCGCTGACCGCCATGCCGTGCATCAAAAGCACCGGCACCACGCACACCGAGGCAAGCCCGGCCCCCATCAGCGGGATCGCCAGCTTTTTCGCTGCCCGGCGCACAGCGCGGCGAAAAACCGACTCCGGCTTTTGCTCCAGCCATTCATAACCCTGCCGGTCAAGGCGTTCGGCGATCATATCGCACCACACCATGCCGAGCGCCGCCGCAAAAGACAGCTGCATGCCGATGTCACAAAGGCGAAACGGATTTGCAAGGCAGATCAAAACGCCCGAAACCGCCATATTGGTAAGCCCGTCGGCGCGTTGGATCAGCATGGCCGCCGTGTAGCACAAAATGGCCGTAATGCCCGCACGGGTCACCGAGGCAGTAAATCCGGTAAGTGCCATCATAAACAGCGCAACGGCCATGGAGGCCAGCGCTCTTGCCCGGCGGCGGCGCGAATCGGGGCGGTTCAAAAGGCCGCACAGCATGGTCACGTGCAGGCCGGAAACCACCAGTAAATGCGAAATGCCCGCCCGGCTCATCAGCCTTTGAAACGCCCTGTCCAGATGCGAGCGGTCACCCACCACCATGGCTGCAGCCGCTGCGCCGTTTTCGGGCGAAAGATAGTGCCGAAGCACATGAGAAAGCCGCATACGCAACCGGTAAAACAAAGCCGAAGCTCCATGGCTTTCGCCCCGGTATGCATAGCCGCCCTCATAAACTGCTGCGGCATACGCGCCCTTGGCGTAATAGGTGTTCCGGTCTTCTTTTTCCGGCTGCTGTAAAGTCAGCTGCAGCTCTGCCCGTTCGTAGGGGCTCATTTCGGGGCAGCGCTCCGCGTAAACGCGAAAATTTGCCTTTTGGCCCTGCCACTGTTCCACCTGCAGGACCGCGCGCACAAACCCATCCTCCCCTGTATCGGAAACCTCGCGCGCTGTGACCAACGCCGTGCCGGTTTGGTTCAGCCGTGCCTGCACCGGGCCAAGCGCCAGCCGCTGCCACGCGGCAAAGGCAAGCAGTGCGGCTGCACCGCCTGCCAGCACGATGGCAAAATAGTCGCGCTGGCCGCCGCGCACCGTGCGCAGCAAAAACATACCGGCCAAAAATACACCGGCTGCCCACAAAAGCGGCGGCAGGTAAATTGTGGCCAGCAAAGCCAGAAGATAGCTGATTCCAAACAGTGCCAGCGGACGAGCGACCATTTCACATTCCCTTTTAGCAATCTGCCGCAGGCGGAATCGCTTTCGCCTGCGGCAGAGGATCAGTTTTTATTCGTGGAAAAAGAGCGGCAGGGTTTGCAGGAAGAAAATATCCTTGCGCTCAGCGGCGTCGCCCTCGGCCAGCACGGCGCAGCGCCCCACAATAGTGCCGCTGCTTTTGGAAACCAGTGCTTCGATGGCGTGCATGCTGCCGCCGGTGCTGATCACATCATCCACCAGCAAAAGGCGCTTGCCGTTCATCTGGTCAATATCCGACTGATCGATCACCAGCGTTTGCTTGTTGGCGGTGGTAATGGACTGATCGTCGATCTTGACAGGATTCTTCATGTAAAGCTTTACGCCTTTACGTGCCGTAATATAAGGCTTGCCGCTCTGACGGCTCATTTCATAGGCCAGAGGAATGCCCTTGGCCTCGGCAGTAACCAGCACGTCAAACTCGGGTGCCTTGGCCAGAAGCTCTTTGGCACAGGCAACGGTAAGCTCCACATCGTTGAACATAATAAACGCCGCAATGGACATTTTTTCGTTCAAACGGCACACAGGCAGTTTTCGGGTAAGCCCTGCCACCTGCAGAGTATAAAATTCATCCATGATCGCACATTCCTTTCTTTGGTTGCTCAGGCTGCGGTGCTGCCCTTAGCCCGGAGGCCATGCAAGGCTGCGTTTTGCCAGCACATGAAAGTGCAAATGCTTTACACTCTGTCCGCCATCCTCGCCCACGTTGGTAACCACGCGATAGCCGTTTTCACAGCCCAGTTCGGCAGTCAGCTTGGCAATGGTAGCAAAAATGCGGCCCAGAAGCGCAGCGTCCTGCTCGGTAAGGCAGGCTGCAGAATCAATGTGTTTTTTGGGGATCACCAAAAAATGCACCGGTGCCTGCGGGTCAATATCGTAGTAGGCCAGGATCTCATCGTCCTCAAACAGCTTGTTCGAGGGGATTTCGCCGTTTGCGATTTTGCAGAAAAGACAATCTGCCATGATGCTATGCCTCCTTTATATTTTTGCAGGCGTGCTGCGGAAACAGCCTTTCCGCAGCCCCTGCCAAACGATTTTGTTTGCGGCACTGCCGCAGTGATCGGGATGCCGCGCTTAGTTCATGTGAGCGCGAATGATCTCGGGGGCAGCCTTCAGGGCCTCGTCGATCTTGGTGTCATCCTTCATGCTGCCCATGGCAAAGTCGGGCTTGCCGCCGCCGTTGCCGCCTGCCAGTGCAGCGATCTCTTTTACCAGCACACCGGCCTTGATGCCGGTTTTCAGGGCATTGGCACCCACCGTTACAGCCAGCGAGATCTTATCGCCGCTGGTGCCCACCAGCACAGCCACCACATCGGGGGTCTTGTCACGCAGGCGGTCACACATGGTGCGCAGGGCGTTGGCATCGGTGCCGCTGAGCATGGCCGAGATCACCTTTACGCCGTTCAGATCCACAGCGTTTTCAAACAGGCCGGAGGTGCGGGCAGCCGCCACCTTATCCTTCATATCCTGCAGCTCGCGTGCCAGATTCTTGTTTTCTTCTGCCAAAGCAGCAGCACGGGCGGGCACATCCTTCAGGTTGTTTGCCTTCACAGCCTCGGCAGTTTCGGCCAGAGCCTTGTTGCGCTCGTCCAGCAGGCGCAGCACGCCGTAACCGGCAGTGGCTTCTACACGGCGCACACCGGCAGCCACACTGCCCTCGCTCAAAATCTTAAAGCAGCCCAGCTGTGCGGTGTTCTTCACATGGGTGCCGCCGCAGAACTCGGTGCTCCAGCCCTGCACATCCACCACGCGCACCACATCGCCGTACTTTTCGCCAAACAGAGCCATTGCGCCCAGCTTCTTGGCTTCCTCGATGGGCATTTCCTTGACATCCACATCCAAAGCCTCAAAGATCTTATCGTTTACGATTTTTTCCACCTTGGCAATTTCTTCTGCGGTCATTGCGCTGAAGTGGGTAAAGTCAAAACGGGTGATCTCGGCATCCTGATAGGAGCCTGCCTGATGCACGTGCTTGCCCAGCACATCCCGCAAAGCGCGCTGCATCAGATGGGTTGCCGTGTGGTTGCGGGCAATGTTCATGCGGCGCTCTTTATCCACGCTCAGCTGTGCGGTGTCGCCCACTTTGATCGTGCCGCTTTCCAGCACGCAGTTGTGTACAAAATAGCCCTTGGGCGTTTTGTTCACATCCACCACATGCAGGGTTGCCTCGGCCGTGGTGATCACGCCGTGGTCGGCCACCTGACCGCCCATTTCGGCATAGAAGGGAGTTTTATCCAAAATCACCAGCACGCCTGCCTTAGCACCGTCATCGGTAGCCACGGCGTCCATCAGCTCGCTGCCATCGCTCAAAGCCAGCAC
>ERZ1035001.25-NODE-25-length-100823-cov-30.130577_pt1 | contig 100823 bp, 128 predicted proteins | sample MGYA00520685_ERZ1035001 | MGnify/ENA primary metagenome ERZ1035001 (study PRJEB33766, sample SAMN09781749) | gut metagenome | biome: gut microbiome | host: Homo sapiens | place: Madagascar | study: EMG produced TPA metagenomics assembly of the PRJNA485056 data... | reverse complement strand
TTTTTATTTTTTTCGATTTATTTTTAAGATATTTCCATAGATTATATTCGTTTCTATTGTAAAATGATCCGATGCTGGATTTCGCTACTTTTAGAACTTTATCCCCTAAATCATATACTATTCGATTGTTTCCTTCTCCAATAATTGGAAGAGAACATTCAATATCTATTACTTCACAATCTGAGTTGAGTACAATCTTGCATTTATCTTCATAATTTATAAGAATATGTTCCATTATAGCCTCCTTTCAATTTCACAAGAAAACTTGGTTTCCTACTATTTTTCATAATAACTACATGGTGCTTCACATTCTCCAGATGACGTACATGCAGGATTTTTACCACACAATCCATTTCCTAGCATATATTTACACCCTTCTTTTCTTGTACCAATATTTCTCGAACCACAATTATTACAATGATATGATTTCTCTTTTTCATCATATCGAATATCCATATTTCCGCAATCTAAACAAATCATATTTTTATTCTCCAATCTTCTAATAAATTTATTCTAATCCAATCATCTTCTCAAAATACATTGCAGCCTTTCCATTTGCGCCTTCGTATTTACGTCCAATACAACCAATTAATGCCGAGTCTAAAGACATATAAGAATTATTTGTATCAGCATAATTAATATATGTATGCCATAAATGTTTAGGTGCAGTTTTGCTTTCGTATTCTATAATCTGATATTCTCCAATACAATGTATATCAATCACTTTGCCCCATGTAAATTCTTCCCTTATTAATTCCAGCTTTTCATCAAGTGTCGCTTCTCTTACATCAGCATCTGTGATCGTATCTAACTCGCTAAAATAACAACTTCCATAATTACATGGATGGAACTTAAAATCATTTTCGCTTTTTACTACTGTTCCAATCTGATTTTTATATACAACAATGTCTCCATATTTCATATATTTTTACCTCCAATCTTCAAATGAAACTATTATTTAAATTATATCAAATCAATGTATATTTACTATTTTTCTAAAATATTTCCCTGCCATACTCCTTTCTCCATCACAGTCATTTCTTCGAACAATACATTCAATCAAAGCAGAATCTAAATCCATATACGTTCCAATATCTTTATATGCTTTATATGTATTATGTTCATTCTGTAAATAGATATATCCTGTAAAACAGCTTTGTTTACGATTTTTATCATATGATTCAATTATTTGATAAGCATTTATACAATGAATGGCAATTATATCTTTTTCTTTAAAATTATTTTTAAAAAATTCTATTGTTTCCTCATTAGTTAATTTTCTAACATCGTGATCTGTAATAGAATCCAAACTCATAAAAGCATGTGCTTTTTGACCATATGGTAAAAATCTATAATCATTAAAATTGTTTGTTTGTACAACCATTCCAATCTGATTTTTATATACAACAATGTCTCCATATTTCATATACATCACCATCCAATCTAATCGCTGATTAACCGATTCTCAATTTTTCTCAATAGATCTACCCTTACTTATCTATACTTAAAATTCCATTTTTAGCAATTGACTCTAAATCACAAATATCTACATTTTTGTACAATATCATTTTATCAACTCCGCTTTCTATTCTACACAATATCATTCAACAACTCAATCACCTCATCAAGTTTTTCACTTGCTTCTTCCATACTGTCAATAGCATCTTCCGAACACATTCCTCTATAACTGCTTTGTAATCCTTCTGGCATGTTATCAAATGTATCCTGTTCTTCACTTAATATAGAAGATAATCTTTTACTTGCATCTTTTAATTGACTATTTGCAAAATCAATTTGCGTTTTAATTTCTCTTAATCTTCTACGCTTTGCATCGTTCATTGTTCATCACTCCAACCATTTATTTAATTAATATTCATCAATTTCCACGCCACTTTTTGATCGCTAGGTATTTCAGTATAACTACTTGGCACAGTTTTAAGTTTGTAATACTCTTCCTTGGTAATATCAATCCCATAATCTCCCTTAACGGTATTTCGCCAATCATATTTGTCCTGGCACTCAGGACGAAAATACCATTTTTTATAAAATGGTTCTTTTGTTTCTGGATCTTTACCTTCAAAAAGACAAGTAATTGTTCTACCAGTAGCAATTTCTGTTGTAACTGATCTCCCAAAATAAGGATTGTACTGCATATAAGCCAACTTACCTCTTTCAATTGCATCTTGCTTTTCATGTTCACTCATTTCGAACAACTGCTGTGTACCTCTTCCATAAGAAGTGTCGTACACTTTACTGCTATTCACACCAACTGTAGAATATAATTTAACTCCGTTTCTGTCAGTTGTCTCAACTCTTTTTACTCTCTCTCCGTTGATATAATCATTACACAATCTATCCATATAGTGCACGTTCCCATTTTCATCAACTCTACGAGTTGTCTTCTTCATATCATAATTATCATACGCTGCCTTTGCAGCACTTCCTGCATAAATTCCTAAAAACGCTAATAGTCCTCCGAACATATTCATCAACCACCTTTCTTATATTATCTTCTCCATTTATCCATTTCGTCTACAGACTTCTTATTTAAGTTATTATACATATCTTGTCTCTTACGAGATTCTTCCTTTTTATTAAGATGATAAGGAATGCCAAATACAATAATAAAAGCTACTAAATATCCGATTAACTGTGCCACAATAATTACCTTCTTTCTGTAATGTTTGATAAAAGCCACCAGATTATATCCGATGGCTTGCTCTACTTTTATATTCTCTATTTCTCTTCAATAATTACTAATTCAACTCTATGTGCCTTCTGATCTTTATCCAAAGCATACAAACATGGACTTTCATTTCCCTGTAATACTTCGTTGAGATTATATGCCCAACCCCAAGGGGTTTCTATCATAGTCTGACCAAAATTATTCTCAAATAACTTCCAATCACAATCATCGGGTAACTTAACTTTTAACTCATCACTACAGACTCCGTTAATATGTGGTGCTCCATATGTATACACATTTCTTTTTTCAGCCCTAAGAACTCCATAATTTCTATATATTGTAAAATTATTCATAAGGTCTTTACCTCCTATTTTTTCTTCTGCAAGATCAAAGTCTGCACCCTGTATAAATTCTCCATCTTCGTCACACTCACAATACTCAAGAGCATATTCTGTTATATACACACTCTCGCCAGCATTGTAATAGTCACATTTATAGTTTACCAATTTTGCTTTTGCATCATTTATTTGCTCAATGTTCCATCTTTCCAATTCCTTTGGATAACAATCATTGCCCCAAATTGTATCTCCCTTTGCAAATTTCTTATATTCCCTCCGTGTTAAATTTGCTTCGCCCTTTAATAATATAATAGTGTTATTCATTATCTATTACCTCCATTCCATAACATGTAATTATTATATCTTATTTAAGCTACCTTTTCCAGTGTTTCCCATTGTTCTTGTTTTCTTTTTGTTCGGTGTCTAAATAAATTTCCGTTTCATACTAAATCGCCAGTTCCAAATATAACACCCTTTTCCATCAAATCATTAAGCGTCACACTTTTGATAGCATTCTCTGGAATGTCAGCTATGATATTTGCGTTATCTTCTAATGCAGCAATATCAATTGGCTGTCCTAAATGTGTAAGTATAAATACGTGAAAATGAGGATACTCTTCTGGATCGTAATTTTCAAAATCCTCTGGCATTTTTAATTTTGAATCCTTAATATGATTATAAAACATTCCTGGAAACATAAACATTCCACTCATAATATCTACCTCTCTTTCATACAACTAAATTATCGTTTTATTTACTCATCAAGAACATCTATCATAGATGGTATCTGACACACTTTTAGCTCACCATCAAATAATTCTCTATATTCTTTTGATTCAAAATATCTTTTTGCTTTATTATAAGCATCTCTTTTTGAATCTGCTTTTACTTCAATCATTCTATCGTAGAATATTGCTATATAATTTCCATCTTTAATTTTTACCATAATACATCTCTTCTTATAACAAATCCTGAGCATTGTAAATCATCTTTCATTTGCTTTTATTATTTAAAGCATCTATAAGACCTTTCCCGTTCTCTATACTAGATAATTTTAATTCTACATCAGCTATCGTACTAGCAGAAACCATTTTAATAAACTCAAATGATACTTGCCCGTTATTATTCTCTGCTACTACTTCAAGTCCATGAATTAATGCTTCTAATCCAGCTTTCATACCACCTAAGAAAGCTAATTGAATATTATTATCAATTTTTTCCATGTCTACCTCCATTAAAAACTCTAGTTTCATACTTTGCATTCTCTATATTCTTTTTCAGTTAATAGTCCTTCATCGCACATATTTTCAAGCGTTCTATATACAGCATTAGCTCTCCAACTTGCATATGAAAAACCATCAAACTCTCCGATAAGTGCATCTCTGTTTTCTTCACTTTGTTTTTGTAATTTTTCTGCTAACATGAAATTACGAAAGAAATATGCTTTATACATGGCTGCTTTAACTCTAAGATTCTCAATTTCATATTCCTGAGAAACTAATTTCTCTTGAGCTTCTAATAACTGTAACCCCATATTCCCTAATGGGCTTCTTTCAATTCTGTTTCCAAAATAAGTATAATTCATAAATCACCACTCCTTAATCTACCTGGATAATCAATCTAATCTGCTTTTCACCTTTACAATCAATAACAATTCCATTATCTCCTGTGACATACATATCTGGATAACGACTAACTCTTTCAATTTCAGGTGCATCACCATTTTCCATTTTGTTATTGAAAAAATCATATAACTCATTCTCAACAGATTCTTTTGTGATTTCCATTACAACTTCGAATCCATCATGACAAAATCCTGTCTCGTCTGATAACAAATCTGAAATCTCTTCAAGTGCATATTCTCTGTCTTTCTTGTACAGTTCCTCTAATTCATTTGGAATAATTATTTCAGATGGAAGCTCATTGAATACTTCCATATCTCCATCTGTGTCCCATTTAATATTTATTGCCTTTAACATATAAACACTCCATTTCTTTCTAAATAACAAATCTAACAATTCCGTTTCCATTAGGTAAATTCATAAATTCACCTATACCTCCATGGTATAATTTCCGTGCTTCTGTTCTTGTATAACCACATTCATCACACCAGTCTGAACAAAAATCTTCCCAATTTGAATACCATGCGCATATTTCTGCTTTGATATTATATCTATTTGCATGAGATTCTATTTTCTGTTTGATTTTATCAGTAAGTTTTATGTACTGACTTAAATATTCTTCACTTTTCTTGTCCATAAAATCACTCCAATCTTAAAATGAAATTGCTATTTCTTACCACTTAATTTCTTTTACCATAGCTGTGTAGTATGGTTTAACAATGCTCACAAAAACCAATGTCGCATGTTCTAACGGTTCATATAATACACACTCAACTACTACTTCTATTTCTTTCCATTCAGATGCCTTCATAGAAATCCTATCATCTTTCCGTGGTGTAAAATCAAGAATTCCTAAATTGCATTTTGTTGTTTTATCAATCACAAAAATATTATTCATTTCTATCGCTCCAATCTATGCTTCATAATCAAATTCGCTTAATCCACCACTTGCAAATACATATTCTGCTACATCTGGAACAAATATCATAAGATTATCAGGATATTTTCTTTCATCCTTAATTGCAAAATATCCTCTTTCTTTCACATCATCATCTTCAAAGTAATAACCCAAAATCATTTCTATTAAATTTTTCATTGATGTTTTTGGCTCGTATCCCTGTTCTCTGATCCATGCAGCTATATAATCGTAATCGCACCATTTTTCTTTTGGATATGTGCTATAATCTTTTTCCTCTGTCCATTCACCTGCCCACTGATCTACCATACTTATACCTCTTTGTAATCTTCCAATAGCTCATTTAAGTTACCTTTTCTCCACCGATGAAGTTTTCCATCGCCAGTATAATTTCTAACAACTCCAACCTTGTGACCTGCAACTTTCTGATCGTACTGTATATACTGACGAACAGAATTATGATGATGTCCATCATTATGCACTTCTATGTACTTTTGTTTATTTCGCTTGTTTTGATATATCATTACTTCCATATTAATATCCCTCCAATCTTTTCCATCCACCATTTTTCTGTTTCCATGCTGTAGGATTTAAGCAGTATAGCTCCTTTTTGAACAATTCATCATATCTTTTATCCATCTGCTCTTTTGTATCGAACAATTCTTCGTGGTCTAAGTTTCCTTTATCAACACCAAATAACTTATATATTCGTAATTTATACATACTAATCACACTCCTAACACCATAAGCCTAACTCATTCATTACTTGGTAAATTCCCTTTTGTAATGAAGTACCTGCATATTTATCTACATCATCTTCAGTAAAATTATCATTTTCCTCAAAAATGTCATTAATTTTTTGACACAGATTACCCAACTCTGTTTTCTGTTCTTCTGTTAATTTATTTAGTAACTCTTTCATTTAATCACTCTCCCTTCAGATTAGGGCACAAACCAAGACCACCATCAATTTCTGGTAATCTTCTATATGCATTTCTATGAATACAATCTGCCTTATCGCATTCACCACAACAACATTTCTTATATTCTTCGTAACTCATTTTGTAATTTGTCTCTTTGAATCTCTCTTCTGTCATCATAATTACTGCACCTCCAATGCTTTCTGTACTTTTTCATTAAACTCACCGTACATTGATTTCCATTCCTTAATAATCTCTTCTGTTGGTTCACCAATGAGATTATATCTTTCTTGCCTATATTCTTCGGGATCTTTACAACATTCTGTTACAAACACAGCAGTTCCAAATTTATCTGCATCACATCCAAAACCACCAGTTGCAAGTACAATTTGATATTTTGCGTCTTTAAACTCTGCTTTGAAAAAGTCTGATTTAATAACAACTAACTTACCTTCAATATTGTCACTTAATGGTTTACATTCGCTTTTATCAATTATTGTTTTCATATCTTGTACCTCACTTTCTTTTTAAGAAACAGTTCTTTCCTTTGGTTTTATGCTACAGCCTCAACGCTGTCATATAATGTTTCGCTTACACCAAAATCAAGTGCAACATCCTTGACAAGTTCATCACCACATTTGTCACTAAAATATCCCCAACAACTGTCTTTCTCTTCCCAATCGTCAGTATCTGCATCATATTCTTCTGTGATAATTCCATATACTTCGTCTTGAAGATACATATTATATAATTCAATCTCTCCTTTAAGATTTTCTATTGCAGCTTCTCTCCAATTTTCTTCCGTTACATCAACAAGATTTCCCTTTTTGTCTTTGTACTTTGCACCCCAATTGATAAGCGTTTCTTTTACATTTTCTTTTGTTGTATAAATCCAACCAGCCTGACCAGAATCCCATCTATCACCAAATTCAGATACACTTATTGAAGTTCCACTATGTTCAAATACATACACTGGAAGAATCACAACATCTGATTCTTTTAACATTTCCATTGTTTCCTTATACATTCCTGCACTTGCATAGAAAATATCTCCGTCAAGTAATCCTTCTCTTAACTCTCCATTGATATAATCCTCGCACTGTTCTTTAGTTCCTTTGTACTGAAACCATCCAATGTCATTTGTTACTTTATATTCTTTTGAAAGTCGTAAGTTTTTCTCGAACTCATCTTCTCGATTTCTCTTATATGCATTAGCCATGTTTATGTATCTGGCTGCATCATCCGACAGTTCAAGCTCTTTTGCTTTTTCAGCCATAGCATTATATTTAAAGACTGTTCTTCTAATATCCTTTTCATATTCTGCCTTATTTTGGTTTCTCTACAGCAGGTGATTCAACAGAAACAATTTCCATACGCTTATTAACAAGCGATTCAATCTGTTCTTCTGTTAAATGTTCCATGCAAAGCTCTCTAAAGAAATCTTCTGCATCATTCCATTTATTCTGTTTGTCTCCAAGATAACCCCAATTATTTCCCCAACATACGATTTTTCCTATATTACAATCAAAATCTACTCGTGGATTGAGTGGATCATTGTCTTGTTCAATATGCAATCTCATCAATTTTCCATTTTCTTTGTAATATTTATATTCGTTACTCATATCAATCAACCTCACTTTCTTGCACCAAATCTTTTTTCCATAATGTGATTTACACTATCTTGTGCATACATTTCTCTTGCACATTCCATAAATTTCTGAATACCATATCCGTAATCTTCCATCGAATCATTTAAAATCCGTTCAATTAAATCTTTGTCCATTTCTTCTGTATAAATTGAAGGACTTCCCTGACCATCTGCGTTACTAAATCCAACAACCTTTCCTGAACTCATTCGTAAAATATCAAGTTTATAAAATCCATACATTCTATTGATGATAATGTTATGTATTTTTCCTCTGTACTTTACATTTACATCACCGCAAAGAACTCTTCCGCCTTCTGCAATGTTTACACTTCCAACAAGAGTTCTATATTCATCGTAGTTCCCATTCTGACTGTAAATATAAGCAGCTACTGCTTCAATATTTGCAAGTGTACCCGTTAATTTTTGAAATTTTTCATATTCATTTTGGGTATATTTAATCAATGGTTCATCTCCATATTGAACTGCCACAATATCATGGAGAGAATCATTCCATGACGTAAACCATTTTTCTTTCAATTCTTCTCTTGTCATTCTCATTTCACATTCTCCTTCCTAATAAATAAGACAGACACATTTGTTTGCGTCTGCCTTATTATTCTCTGTATTAAGCTTTAAAATTTTCTGCAACTCTTAATAAAAACTGTAATTCATCTACATCATTTTTAATATTTTTACTTTTTCTCTCATATACTTCATTAATCTTATTCTGAAATTCTGGTTTTATAGTATCCCAACGAAGCATCAAATCACATATTCCTTTTCTAGTTGATGTAGAAATAATGATATTACCATTTACAAAATCAGCCTTCATTCTAGGTGGAGTGTTCTTACATTCTGGCGTTCCTGTATAATTAAAGTCAATAAAAACACCACTATTATCAGCACATATCCTAACCGAACGTGTTAAGTTGGATACATCAAGTTTATTTTTTAACCAACTCACATTATTTATTTTCGTTGTTTCACCCACTATTCCAAGATAATCTTCCGTTGCACATTTAATATATGCTAATATTTGCATAAAACCTTCTTCTTGTAATTCATCTATTTTGTCTGAAATATTTTCAATTACCTCATTTCTACATTTTTCTAATTGCTTTACATTTTCTATTTTTTCTGTATTATCCTCAATCCGAACCGTTACAATTCTCATGTGTATACCTCCTTTATTTTATATGTTCTTCAAATTTCTTTTTAATCAGCTTCCAAAATCCTTTGTCTGTTAATGGCATTTTAGATACATCACATACCTTGCCACCATCAAGATAGTTTGGATTTCCATTTGGCTTGTACACATCATAATCAATACACCAGCTTCCATCATAATCTCTTAATGTAATATCTACGCTGTATTCATCTGTATTGTATTGTCCGATACTATCATTCATTAAATCATATTGTTTTGACTTTAACTCTTTGCGTAACTTTACATAATCTTCATAGCATTTTATTATTTTCACTTTGATCACTCTCCTTTGGAAATTACAATTTCTTCTGCTTCTATAATTCAATCAATATATCAGCACACCAACTTTTTGACATAGCATTGTATGCATCCGTATAATGTTTCGGACTTCTCCATACATTTTCTCTATGACTTCTCCCATCATATGTATTAGGAACATTTATCTTTACACGATTACCATAAGATTTTCCATACTGTTCTGCTTTAGTCAGTGTATCAACAGTAATTTCATACAGTGCATCTTCGTTACAACGACAACCAGAACCAAAATCTCTTGAAGGTTCATACTCATAAGTAATATTAAATCCACCAAAATCTCCATTATCTACATATAACCATGAATTATTCGGAGTAATAATATATAACCACGCACTTGTATCTTTGTTATACAAGAAACATCTGAAACCATATGGTTTAATTTCTTTTGCGAGTTCCTTATAAAGTTCAATTTCATGTTCTTTATTCATATTAATCGCCAATCCTTTCTCTCCACTTCTTAATTCGCACAGGATAATTTACGTTTTCTCTGTATGTTTTCAACTGTGCTTTTGCATCTGCATAGTCTTCACAATTACATTCAATATCCCATCCATAACCACAATTTCCTTCAATTGCATAACAATCTTTTGTCTTTCTCTTATATACCATGTTTTATTCCTCCGTTTCTGTTTCGTGCCACTCTAACCCTCTTGCCTTATATAATGGAATCCAATGTTCTGTATAAAAATCATAACCAGCTCCATCAATTCCAAAGAAGTAACCAAACTCTTCGCTTTCATAAATTCTAAATCCGCACTGTGACATCAGCTCAATTCCGTTACCTTCTTCTAACCACCAATCATCACAACTATCTCCAAAGCTCCACATTGTTCCCCACATTGGAAGATAACCATCGTGATTAATTTCAAAATCTCCATTTTCGCATCTAATTTCTTCTCCGTTGTCAAGTGAGATAATGTATTCTTCCGTTTCTTCGTCAATATCTGTAATCTCTCCATAGTCTCCGTTATCAAATACATATACTCTGTCATATTTACTTGGCTTTGTAACTTCTGTCCAATCGTCAGGATGATCTTGGAATAACCGTAAAATCATTCCCTGTGGAATTGCATTCATTTCATGTACCCATGCTTCAGTTGCTTCTTTAATTGTTTTAAATCTGCTCATAATCGTTTCCTCGCTTTCTTGTAATAAAATAGGCAGCTAGGTATTTATTCTCCTAACTGCCTTTGCGTTTACTTGTTATTCTGTTCTTCCTTTTTCTTTCCTCTTTCTCTAATATGTTCACACATTTCATCCGAAACGCCATGCTGTTTTAACTGTTTCGCAAAACGTTCATAAAATGATAAGTCTTTCCACCGTGGTTTTCCCTTAGCCATTATTCTTCGCTCCTTCCAAGTAAATCTTAGTTTACTGTGCTTTTACAATCTGAACTATTTCCATTTTACAATCAGGTTTACCATTTTTCTTTTCTTCACATAATCCATGAAAAGCACTCCAATAAACCGAATCTGTTCCATTTTCCATCTTCCCTTCAATTCTGTTAAAAAATGGCTTAAATGTGTGTTCGTAATCCCAATCATGATCTTCTGTTCTCTTTAAAGCACCATATTCTTCGCAATACTTACTTGCCTTTTCATTTACTTCCTTAATAAATAAAGCTGCGTCTTTTTCATTGTCAAAAGATAATACATCTTTTGTGTCATCACCCCAACCCATCAGTGTTTTATTTTTCATTGCAAGTCTTCCACCGCTGAATGAGTTAAGATATGAAAATTTAACACCATAGGCGAATTTAGTATTTTCCCAGCCTTCAATCGTTTTACGTCTGATTTCTTCTCCATATTCTCTATCAATAAACCGTACAACATGCTCCATTGTAAAACCAAACAACTTTGACTGCTGAAGACCATCGCCAAACCCATTTCTAATGCACTCAATAGCATCCTTTGGCTTGTCTGTAAACAATCCAAATTTGTCATGTGGATTAGACGGGCAATAATATTCTCTTCCGTCATCATCTGCTTGGATAACACAACAATCAACCTGTTTTCCATTCTCGTCATAAATTGCAATCTTATCTACAATCCTTGAATACTCTTCCTTTGCACCATTTAATGCTTTAAATCTTCTCGTTTTCATATATTTTTACCTACCTTTCTCTTATTAATCTTCTAAAGAAATGCGAATTTCAAATACTCATTGTTCCATCCAAATAATCATTTAAGCTTTCAAAATAATCTTCATTTGGCTGTTCCTGATGAACAAATCCCTGTTCGCACTGTTCCTCATAAGCTGCCTTTTGTGTCTCTTCATAAATAATTTTATCAATTCTGTTCATTTCTCTTGCCTCCAATTCTAATGAGATACACAAATTTCTTTACTCTGTATCGCATAATGTATATCCCATTCCTGCTAATACATCTGGTGCATTATCATAATTTATTTCCTCAAAATCCTCTTCCATCCATGATAAAGTTTCCTTACAGTCACATTCAGGACAAGTATCTTCTCCGTGATTTATTAACATTACTCTTCCACAGTTATTACACGCCACAAAATCGCAACATTCACTTTTATTTTCATTTGTGACTCTGTCTAATACAATATTTTCATCCATTTTTAATCACCATTTACCTTTCTTAAAATCCATAAGAAACATACATTTACAAATTCTCAATATCATTTCTAACATTAGCAATATCTTCGATGAGATTGTTCATGTCTTCATCTTCTCCGTATTCCATGTTCTCGTGCATATACTTTGTAAGCTCATAAAACATTCTAATTTTCTGTTTATCGCTCATTTTATCAAAACACTTCTGCATTTCTTTATTCATTTCTGTCATCATGGCTATTCTTCTTCCTTTCTTTAAATGAAACGAGATACGCATTTATTATGCTTCTTCAAACTCCTCTTTTGGATCAACAAACTCTATCTTCTGAATCCAGATTGTACACTTGTATTCCTCTTTCAGATGTTTGTACGCAAGTTTTGCACTCTCTTTATTATCTACAGTGCGAAGATGCTCTAAAGTTCCATCTGTGTCGTAACAACCTAATCTGTACTTCATAATTCTATCCTCCTTCTTATGAAATATCCATTTACTATAACTTTAACGCTGTATTTTTATCACTCCTTTAATCCATGTTCTCTTATCAATCTCCGTGCAAGCCCTCCGTTTATATCTCCATGCACAGGAATTGATACGCTATCCGTGATCGTCTTTTCCCAGACTTCATGACCGCCTTTTGAACGGTCATGCTTAAATCCATTTGCCTTTAGAATGTCTGTAAAATCTTTGTAAGGTATTGGTGGTAGTCGTCCTGCCATATTTATCACTCCTTTCTGTTGGTTATTCTCTTTTACATTGCCTTAACTTTCTTTATTCCTCTTTTTGAAGTTTCCTTCTTAAATGGGTTCTCCATTTCATACTTCACAATATCTAATAAGTAATCAAAAATCTGTGCCTGTGTCTTATCCATAATATTATTGACGAAGAACTCCGTTCCCTTACACCTTGAAACTAATGCCTGTTCCATTTCATCTGTTCTGCCTTCGCAATATGCATATAATCTTTTTAATGCACGAATTATCTTTGCTGTATATGCCTTCCCGTTATAACTATCTGCATAGCCATTCCATCCGAGTTCGCCGAGCAAACCAAGCATAGAATCAAGAAGTTCTGGGTTTGTCTTTGTAAACCCGATTCCGTCAGAAATTGAAGTCAATACACCAACTGTATTCTCCATTTCATCATCTCCCTTTACTGCTACGTTATGCTTATGACAAATATCACGCAAAGCAGTATATTCTGGCTTACCTGCCGCAAGAGCCGCATGGTATATATCCATTGGCTGCATTTTTGTACGATCAATACCCTGACTAAGAAATAAGTCGATTGCTTCTTCCAAACTACATTCCATTACTTCGACAACTACATCTTCTTTCTTTGCCTTAAACGCTCCATATATTCTGTGCTGACCATCTATACAAAGTAAGATTCCCTTGTAGGAGAGTACCTTCGGCTCATCCCATTTATATGAGTTGTAGTTATTGCCTATTGAGTAAGCTCTTGCAAGCTTGATTCTTCTCTGCCACTCTGGAATATGAATCTGCTTTGGGTCAACAACCATGAGCAGTTTATCTCCGATCCTGGAATTATTCTTGGCTGCCTTTATCATATTTGCGATCAGAAGCTTCTCTGTTTTACCTGTGAATCCCTCTGCATTCCGTGCTTTCTGCATTTCCATTTCTGCTTCCTTTGCCTTTAAATAAACTCTCTTACACATAATTTTATCCTCCTTATATTTGCGTATAATAAAAGCGACCACATTTTGCAGTCGCTTTGCGTTACATTATTCATAAATAACCTGGCTCAATCCTAAATCTTCTCGTATGAGATTAGCATATTTCTTTGCTTCCTCGTTGTCTTTGTCACATAGAATATCCTCATCCAAATTTTCAAGTAAACTTATTATAATTGGTGTTGGCTTGCCTAGTTTGCTTGTTATATTTATTTTGGATATTGTAAATGAGACAAAATAATCATATGCATTACAAGCAATTTCCCTTGCTGTAAAATCGCCTTTCCAATTTTTGTTACCATATTCGGCTATGTCATAAAAATCTCCATAGGTCATATACTCATCTCCCTTCTATACATTCAATATTATTTTATCTTCACATAATACATATATGAGAAATGGTAAGAACAGAGTCATATATGCCCATGCCTGATATATAATCCCTATCGTAGTTACAATTGTAATCAGTGCAAGTGTGATTGCCTTCTGTTTCCATAACCGCTTTTTGTATTGTTTACTATTTTTCTTTGCCTTGCGCCTACGTGTTAACTCTCTTCTTGCTTCAGAGAGTGTGTACAACTCCTGCTCGTCCTCTATGTATTCATAGTTATTTGCTACCATTGTTTGCCTCCTATATTGCCATTATCATTGGCACTATCATTGAATGTGCCTTGTCGTATCTCCACGCTTCCTCATTTACATTACCTGGTATGGACATATTCTCTACATTCCGTACTATTTCCTTTGTTTTTGCAGTGTTCAAACAAAAATCATTTGCCAGTCTCATTATTTCTATTCCCCATGTTGCCATAGTTCATTCCTCCATCAAAAATAGTCTGCCTTGTGCAAGCAGACTTGTAACTTGTATGAGTTTCATGATATAATCATGATTAAGCACAAACTCATTTGTGTTGATACATCACTGTTCTAGGCAGACTGTCGCAACCAGTTTGCCTTTTTTATTATGTAATATTCTACGTTTGCTTTTTAAATCTGCATCCGTAGTTGTGTGGGTTATAATCGAACCCACTATCCGTACACAGATTCTAATTTGCATATGTAATTGTAAATCCTGCATACTCTGCCTTGCGGATCTGCTCGGCAGTCATCTTCTCTGTACCTACATACATTCCCTTCCATACTACATTTACCTTTGCCATTTTAATCAACTCTCCTTTGCTTTATATTTTTTGTGCTTAGTATGCACTAAAAAAGACAGAGTATTTTCTGCTCTGCCTTTTGTACTGAATACTATTTGATTTAGGGTATAAAAATAGCACCCTTTGCGGTTTGCGTTTGGGTGCTATTAGTTGTTACTCTTCATATTGGCATAATTAGTCCTCTTTCTTTAAATCTTCTAGTTGCCTTTGTAATTCTGCAATTTTAGATTCTAATTTGCGTTGTTCAAGAATAGATTCATTTTCTATCCATTCCATTATATCCCCTGGTTGCACATGTAAAAATGTACAAATTTTATCTATTGTTTCCGTGTTAACTGGTCTGTTTTTTTGGAATTTTGCCACCAATGTTGGACTTAATCCCAATTCTTTTTGCAAATCAATATATTTTAAACCATGCAACTTTAAGTAGTCACCGAGTTTATTATATATTATCATCAAATCACCTCCAATTTTTAGTGACTACATTTTAACATAGTTGTTGTGTTTTTTCAATTGACTTTGTATATTTGATATGATAATATTGTTCTTGAAAGGGAAGGGTGCTAACCTTCCCAAATTATGTAAGAATAGGACTTACTTATTTGTTATCATCATGCCAATCTTGCCAAATTGCCAGTAGTAATATTACTACTATGATAACATCAAGAACACATTTAAGCACAATATCACCTCCTTTCATGGTGTGATACAAACTCACTATTTTGTAGTGAGTTTATTTTTTTCAGGTGCAACATATACGTACTTGTACATATCAGTCTTGAGTGCGTTCTTGTCCTTCATAAGCTGAGCAAGGGCACGCATAAAGCTATTCTTGAATGTAGTTTTAGCCTTGTAAGATAAGGCATTACCAGTTTTGAATAACTGTTTATTGCTACTGTTTTTATAACCTACAGCAACAGTCATAAAACTAACAAGTGTAGTTGTAGCCTCAATTTTCTGAGTAGAGAACCATTCTTTTATAGCCTTTTTAAACTCTTCCTCTGATGTGGTGTAAGCAGTGTAAAGTTCATCTGTAATAAGTTCATAGCATGACTTAATACGTTCGTTGTATTCTTCCTTGAATACGTCATATTGTGCCTGATACTTCTCTACATCTGCTAAATACATAGCTTGAGCCTCAGCATCATCCTTCTTAAGTTCTGCCCACTCCTGACTAATCCGTAAGTTATTCTGAAGAATGAGTTTCTTATCTGCCATTTCATTGATTGCAACCCAAAACTTTGCCATGGTTGCGGTAAATTCCTTGCTTGAGGTCATAAACTGAACCTTTACAGATGTTGTGTTAATAGTAGCCTTCTTATTGTTTTTCTTGTTTGTTGTCATAATGAACAACCTCCTTCTTAAAATATAATTATAGTTATAGTGTTATTTTTAGGCTTATGCCTGATACATTTATGTAGGTGTCGAACCTTATCACACACCCATAGCTCTTGTGTGCTCATAAATGTAGCCCTAATCCTGTGGTGATTTTCCCAATACCCCAACGGGGACGCCCTCCTCTCAAGGGTTTGCACAGTTTCAACGGCTATAAAATAATTGTATATTTTCACAGTTCAGATAGGTTTTCGGTCATTTTCCTACTGTTGCTATATACACCCCTGTGGAGGTTATACCCATATTCTTCTCTTTATCCTTTTGGTGTGGTGTAAAGAAACCACTCTATAGCAACCATGTGTTCTATCATAGTTTAGATTTTACAATTATTTAATGTATGTTATCCAACATTCATTTTTTTCTTGTCAAAGTTCGGTGGTTGCACTCATTCCACGGATGGAATTTGTGCGATTTTGTAAATGTTCACGGATGAACTTTTACAAATTGCTAATATTTTGTGGACTTGTTCACTGAATTGTGATAGAATAAAGGAACTGAAGGCTTTATTCTAAAGTCCTTTGCGGTGTGGGTGTTGGTAGCACTTGCACCGCTTTTTTATTAGCTTGACTGTATATTACTACTTTTTAATGTAGTTGTCAACAACTTTTTTCATCTTTTTTCAAGAGTTGAAAATTGATGAATTGAAATAACTTATTGTTCGACTGTGATTGTATGATACTACATTATGATGTAGCTGTCAACAGTTTTTTAAAATTTTTTGATATAGATTTTATTTATTGTTTTTGTGGTTTTTATAGTTTAAAACTATAATAATGTTTTGTATTAGTTCTAATAATACAAAAGTTCAAAAACACGATAACCAGTAATCTATAATCTATATGTCATAACATCAACATCACATCATGTAGTATTCAAAACTATATCCACGGTAAAATGTAAAAAAACCGTGGTTTTAAGGGTGTAGGGGGTAGCAAAAACTAAAAGAAGCCTTATATTTCCTGGAATTACAATAAGCTGATTCATCTACACACCAACTTCAAAATCCAATCTCTCCAAATCTCCCAATCCCCTAACAAAATCAACCCAAAATCCAATTTCATCCATCAAACACCCTTTATCGTATCCCATATCGTCAAACACCACGAAAATCAACAAAAAACCACCCAACAGTTTCAAAAATCTAAACTCAATTTCATCCAAAACCACACTCATCAATCCTAGTTTCTTCCTTATTAATAAGCACTTTTTACGATACGCATTTTTCTATCCAACTTACGCTATATGTCCTACCAGCTAACACCTATCTACTAGGGGGTACATTAAAACCATTACACTATCCTCTTCCCAAACGATCTATATCATCAAATTTAACCCTAAAATTCAATCTAGCTCTTTACCCTACCAATTTACCGACCAAGCCATCAAAATTAAAATTCACCCTTAAAATCATCAATTTACTCCACAGATTCCATATAACAAACTCAATGTATAGCAATAAAAATAGTCCCTATGATTAGGGACGGTATTTTCGCAGCATAGCAAGAAAATAATTTTGGGTAGACACATAATTCTATCTGTAAAAAATCATCAAACAGAGAATATATAAGCAAGAAACCTCTAATATTCAGAAGAAAGGAAAATTTGATAATTGATTGATATTACTTTAACCACAATGTCACTTACATACAATCATTGGACTTACAACACGATTTTCGATGTAAATTTGAAAGATAACCTATCAGGTGACCAATTTATCATCTAATAATCAAAATCAAAAATAGGTGTCATTTTCGTTAATTTAATCCCACAGATACAGAAAGGAATATTTCATGAATAAAAATATATATGCAATTGCACTCGTTAAAAAAGAAATATTACATAATAAATATTTTATCCTGGTACATGCTACAACAGTAAAAGAAGCTTATGAATTTGTTATTGTACAATTCAAGAAAAATTCTCAATATAAAAAATACAAATTTGACAATGCTAATAAATTATATTTTATTGTACCTGAAACAGAGAACAATAAAGATATAATAACCAATTACCCATTATCAATAAATTTATTAGATGAAGTATTAAGTATGTTATGCAGAAAGGAATAATAATGAATAATTTTGATCAGGAAATACCAAAGTACAGAAAAAACACAGGAAGTAACATATCCAAAGTTAAAAAGAAATCAAAACACAAACATCAATATGAAGAATGTATTATTAGATATAAATTTTCTTTCATGGGAAAGGATAATCTTACTACACAATTACTTAGCTACTGTTCTATTTGCGGCAAGATAGGTGATAGATTCAGTGAAGAAAAAAGTATTGTAGATGACAAAACTATTTATAAACAATTACCTAATGGATGGAAATATACAACTCACATGTCTGGTAAAGAAATATATGAACAGTACCATGATAGATTGCCAGTCTTCAATACTGAATTTAGTGATAAATATGTGAATCTTAATCAGAGAGAAAATGAGTAATGACAAGAGAATATATAGACAAATATTAAGACAGTAATTTGAATAAGCAATCAATAACAATCGAACCGATTTTTAAAGAGTAATTTATGAGCGTAGCGAATAAATTACGAATAGTCTGTCTTATTTAAATAAGTTATATATCTTCTTTCAGTTCGGCAAAGTAGGTTTCACCCCCTACCAATTTTAAAAATTAAACAAACAAGTGGGGGTTCAGACCTACTTTACTGAACGCTCGTAAATTTATTTCTCACTTAATCTCAAATGGAGAATAAATAAATATCACATATAAAGGAGGAATTTTTATTGCAACAGAAAACAGAATACTTTACTCGTTTTCCAAATGACTATATTCAAGGAAACATCAAAACTAAATATGGGGTTAGTCGAAAATTCTATATTACATACATTCTTATTGATAAATATAGATCATATGAGGATTATAGTTGGATTACGCTTAGAAAGGTTTTAAATTTTTACGGATATAAAACACATAAACGTAGACCAAAAGCAGTTCAAGAAATTCTTGATGTATTGGAATATATGATTAACAACAAAATGATTGAAGTTCAACAGGATCTTGACACGCTTGGATATGATACTGGCATTGAAATTAAAATCATTCCTGAAAATTTTGATGTTGTTGATAAGTTCTCAAAAATCACATCTTCTCAGCTTGATTTTATTATGATGAATGAATCTAGTATTAATAAAGAGAATATCTTAATGGCATTTCTATATATCAATTCATATATTTATTTACGACAAAGAGATAAAAATGGTAATGAAACTATGACGAACCCTGAAACTAAACCAGAAGCTTTTTGGCGAAGTATAGAATCTATGTCAAAAGAACTTTCTATGTCAAAGGATACAATTAATCAATGTATTCAATATCTCACATCTTCTATTGACGACAAAGAACCACTTCTCGTTAAGAAAGAAGTTGGTAGCGTCCAACCTGATCCAAAAAAACCACCACAAAATGTTCCAAATATATATGTCCTTAATAAAGAAGGTTGTGACCAAGAAATTGAATGGGCTATTGCTAAGATGTTGGAAATCTATAATGTAGACTCATTTGGAGAAATCAAAAACGGTAATAAGTCGTAAATAAAACAGAGAATAAACATATGACACAAATAAACGCAACACTACAAAGGAGCGATGCGAATGAACAAAAATAATTTTAAAATTAGAAGGAGAACAAAATCACATGACAAACTACACAGGAAATTACGATCATAGCACATACGGAGGAAAGATATATAGCTCAGATTTTGACATGAGCTATGTTGGTACAAGAAATATTGCTGGCAGAATAATGTCAGATTGGAGATTTGATAGAGATTGTCAAGAGAATATAAAAGGTAGAAAACCAAAGGAGAATATACAGGATGCTTAGATATGAGAATTTTTCAAACATAGGGATAGAGACTAGCTTACATAACGGCTACTCAATAATTGGATTTGCACTTTGGGACAAGGTTTCAAATCAGTACACAGTGAATTTTTATATTAAAGATGACCAGGTTAATCATCTCGATCTTATGGAAGACCACTCTTCTATCATTATTAAGACAGATGCACAAAATATAAGGAATGATCTTAATAAGTATATTAACGAGAATTTTGAGGCTGGCAAATTTAATTATTATATCAAAAGGATTAAGTACGAGTTGGACTGCTTTGACTATGGCGATGATCTGCTAGGTGGTATGGATGAGTAGATTGAGTAGAACTGATATGAGATATTCGTCAAGCTGCTGAAATATCTGATTATAAAAGGACTCATGTGGGATGTGTTGCAGTATATCAAGGAAATATTATTGGGATAGCTTGCAATACAAATAAAACACATCCTATGCAGAAATATTACAATAGATATAGATATCATCCACAGACTTCTTATTTTTATCCTAAACTTCATGCAGAGATCAATTGTATCTCTTCTATCCGATATCTGGATATAAATTTTTCAAAGGTAAAGTTATATGTATATAGGACTCGTTGTGATCAGGAATATGGAATTGCTCGCCCATGTCCTAGTTGTATGGCTGCAATTAAGGATTTAGGAATAAGACATATATACTATACAACAAATGATGGATATGTATATGAAGAAATAGAGAATAATAGATTGGAGGAAATTATATGAGTAAATGTTGTGAATATTGTGGTGTAACTGGGAACGACCATATCTCTGGCTGTCCTAATTATAAAACGCCATTCTCGGCATACAAATGTGAGTTATGCGGAGAAGGAATTTATGATGGTGAAAAATATATAGGTAGATATTTAACTGTTGGTGGTAATAGGTATGTGCATTATGAATGTGCAATGGAAGATCCTAAATGGTTAATGAAATTTTTGGGCGTAGATATCGAGACTATGAGGGGTTGTGAATATTAGAATTTTGGGAAAATCGAATAGAGAATATAGGAATCGAATATGTTTGAATGAAGAAAATTCTAATTATTAGGAGGTAATTTTATATGAATAATAATTTTAACACTGTTGAAGAAATGAAAGAATTGATTATAGATGAACTTTCGAAATGTGAATTTGATAACAATTTCAGATGTGAAGAATGTTCTGAATTGGAACAATGTTATTACAAAGCATCTACAAAATCATCTCACGAGTTTGCAGAGAGCTTAGATTATGGTGGATATGATTCTGAAGATGAATTTTGGGAGAACTTAGATTAAGGTGGTGATGATATACTGAATGAGTGAATATGGAATTAAAATAAAAAATATTAGTGCTGGTATGTTGTATGATGTTAATCTTGGAACACGAGATTATTTTACATATACTGATGCTATGTTTAACAACAGTTTATTTAGTTTTTTCTTGCAAAAGAACGGATTAAATATTTATAAAGGAAAACCTGGTAAAAAAAATGAAAGTACACGAGATATAATTTGTCTTGATTATGAATTTGGAAGTCGCTCTTATGATAATGAGCATACTCGATTAGAAAAGTTATTTAATGATACTGATGGTGATTCTAAGGAACGTATTAAACAGGCATTACAAAAAGTTGAAGATAGAAAAGATCTGTATGATGAAAAATCACGAGATGAAATTCGAGAGTATTTTTATGAGAATGGTGTTAATGTTACATATAAACGTAAACGCAGAGACGGAACAATTAAAGAAGAAACAATTCATTATGAGATGCTTTTTCGTACAAGTGCCAAAGCTAAACTTGGACAAGTTATTTTCATAAATAGTAAATTATATGACATTGCATATGATTGGCTAACAATTGGACTTGGAAAAAAAATGAGTCATGACAATGCGAAAATCGTTGAAATGTCAGCCTATGCTCCACTTACCACATCTACCATTATTGGTACACTTCATATACCTGTTGAGGATATTCTAATTCTCAAAGATCAGGATTCCTTTTTTGAAACAATGACAAAAGTTGTTAAAGCAGAAGAATACGAAGTAGAAGTCAAAAAGAAAAATAAAGAAACTAACAAAAACGAAAAGGTAATTGAAAAACGTAAAAAATGTGTTGTATCCGAAGAAAAACGTCAAGTTAAAAATACAATTTGGGATGGTATGGCACTAATCGAAGCTGATTATAATTATCTTCGTCTCCCATCGTATATTAACGGAATGGCATTACTCAGAAATCACCTTTTTAAAGCATGTGCTTTTAAGAGTTATCTTCAAAAATTCTTTAAAGATTGGTGTGATAAAAATGGATATAATTACAATACATACCAGGTTCAAGATATGTTTGGTAAATGGCATTATTTAAAAGATATTAAGATGATAACCACTGATAATGCGATTAAATGGAAGAAATTTCAAGACTTAATGGGTAATAATATTACTGAAGCATATGACTATTGGTGCGAAAGAATTCATTCTGATGGTGATATGTGGGGCATTGTAAAAACTGACCACCCTAGTAAATTAGGACAATATCAACAGTTGAGTTATCAGATGATTAATACTCTTCCATGTACGAAGGATAATGTAAAAGATATTGCTCGGATTAGCATTGATTATGTTGAATTACTTAAACGTGACAATGATGAATTTGAAAAGTTTCTTAGAAAGAATGCAAATGATGTAAATCATTATGAGATGCTTGCCGATTTATATGCTCAAAATCATGAGTTTGGAAATAGTACATTTTTTAGAGAAGAAAAAAAGAAAATCATCTTTGATTATGTATACAGAATGAGAAAAGGGAAAATTATGGTCAATGGTGATAATTTGACTGTATGTGGTAATCCTTATGCACTTCTGCTCTATTCTGTTGGTGAAGATTTTGAAAAAGATCCAACACTTTCTCAAGAATCTAATTGTATTCAGTGTTATACTAAACGTTTTGATAATAATGAATATCTTGCAGCGTTTAGAAATCCACATAATTCCCCAAATAATATATGTTATTTACATAATGTCTATTCAGAAAAAATGGATAAATATTTTGCATTTAGTAAAAATATCATAGCAGTCAATTGCATTCATACGGATATTCAAGATAGAGCAAATGGGATGGATGAAGACTCGGATTTTATGCTTGTCACAAATCAATCAACAATGGTCAAATGTGCAGAAAGATGTTATAGAGATTTTTATACTATCGTAAATGCATTACAAGAGTCTGGCATTACCTATAATAATACAAAAAAAGATTATGCCGCTATGGATAACAAGTTTTCAAAGTCACGTATGGGAATCGGATATTCAAGTAATTTGGCTCAGTTGGCAATGACTTATTATTGGACAGAATTACAAAAAGATAGTCCTGATGAGAAAAAACTTAAAGAACTTTATGACAATTTTATTATCTTATCTGTTCTTGCACAGGTTATTATTGATGGATGTAAAAGGGAATATGAAATTGATGGTAATAAAGAAATTGATAGAATTAGCAAACTTCCTTGCATGAGCATTAAAAGAATCGTTGGGTATACGGATTTAGGTAAACCAAAGTATAAAAAGTACGATTTCCCTGAGTTTATGAAATATACCAGAGAAATTAAATATACAAAAGATGGCAAAGAACTTCCACAAGATGAAATTGACGAATCAAAGAATAAACTTAAAAGTCGTATCAATAGAGAATTGTTATGTCCTATGAACTGGCTTGAAGATTGGATTAATAAAATTCAGAACGCTTCTACCGTTGAAACAATTCCAACTTCTGTATTTTTTATTAAGATGAATGGAGAAGCCAATCGAAGACAAATGACAAAGATGATGAAGATTATAGAAGACTATGACTTAAGCGTAAAATCTGCAAAGATTAATATTTTAGATAATGCAGAGTATATATCCTTCTTATCTGAAAAAAATTCTGAAATCATATCTGAGCTTTCTAAAATGAAAATAAAAAATGTCGTCACTATTAATCGTCTAATTGAAATTGCACTAGGATTGAGTAGTGAGACTGGTGCTTCAAAAAATCGCACATATAATCCCGAAAAGCATACTAGAAAAATATTAAATTTGCTATATAGAGTTGATAAAAATAAGTTTTTAATGAATTTTTATTGTAAATAATGCGCAAAAAACTGCACGATTATTTTGTAGTTTTCTTCCGAAGCCCTTTATTTTCAAGGGTTTCCAAAAGTGCTTAACGTCCGTTATATGGAGGGAAGAAAGCGCAGAGTTGTGTTAGTAAACTCCCACGCCATTGCCAATGCGTGTAATAAGTAAGGGCTTGCAAGTTTAAAAAGTATACTAGGGGCAGACGTATCATTATCTGCCCCGAATATAAAACAATGAAATCAGCTTTTCTTAGCTGATCAAACAGAGAATATATAATTGTCGAGAGACATTATAATATTTCGTCTAACACATAGCTATACATTGCTGTGACGCTATGTGAAAAACTTGTATGTGGTGCGCCAAACCAGTTAAGTACAGCAAGCGAAACTGTACCATATACATTCTGTGGAAGATATATGAATTCATGCCTACGGGTGATGATGAGGGCGTTTTCAAGCAGAATTAAACATATCATTATTTCTTTGGCAGCAGTTGTACTTTTTTTCTGAAGGCATGACTACTGCTATCTCTTCCCCAATAGCTCAATGGTAGAGCGCATGACTGTTAATCATGAAGTTCCAAGTTCGAGTCTTGGTTGGGGAGCTATCCTATTATGTAGGACTGGTTGGTTTCGGATCAGTGAGATAAGCGTGGTGACACGTATAAAGTGGTTCTTAGAATGTACTAAGGCTGCGACTGTAGAAATACGGTACAACAGAAAACACATAGGATTTATACCTAACCTTACGTTCAAGGGCGACTGCTGGCGAATCTGGTTAGGTAGGTGTCTTGGGACAGGCACTGTATTAACACAGAAATGTGGGGATAATCCGTGTATAATTGGTGGGAATACCGCAAGTATAACTGCTAATTAGATTGTAGGTAGTTTTCTTAAATCGAAAGATAGGAAGCTTAATACAAAGCAAGGCGATCGCAAGTCGAGCAGGATGGCGATGATTGGGCGGTACTCAAAAGGTACTGATGGTCAAATGTACACCTCGTCACCCAAATAATACATACATACTGAGTTTGAATTAATGCAATAGTAAACTAAATCTTCCTCAAATAAATAATAGAAGAAAAATTACTCAACAAACAAAAGTGTGTATGACTATGGAGAGAAAAACAACTTATTGTCCTGTAATATGGACACACATGACACTCGCAAGGTGTTATGTGAGAAAGTACAAGTAGTTGCAACCGTATCAGACTGCAATCTGAGAACTCCGCAAGAGACGATGTGATAAAAGAAAATCTATAACACTTCATAGTAAGAGTTTGCTGGTTATGTCAAAACCAGTGTTGTTACTACCTACTGTCTAATCGGCAGTGTGATAAGTTGCGTCCAACCGCAATAGATGGTAGTGTAATGAGTCAATATCTCAGCTCATATATGTAAATCTCGTGTTTTGTATACGGGATTTTATTTTGGGAATTAGTTCAGTTTGGTAGAACGCATGATTTGGGATCATGAGGTCGTAAGTTCGAGTCTTACATTTCCAATTTGCGGTAAGGTGTAAAGGTGCATGTTGGGTTCATACCCCAAAGGGTCTGTTCGAGTCAGAGTCACGCTACTCTTCCACTTTTCTTCACTTGTGGATGAAACTAAAACAGAAAGGTGGTTTTTACAATCGCAAGAAAAGCGAAACTAAAAGATGATGGAATCTTATTTTGTGGTAATAATGCAAAAGATGTTACTGGATCAATGATTTATATAAGATTTGCAAATAAACAAATTTTACTTGAATGTGGCTTATTACAGGATAATTCATATTTGGCAGCTTATAAAGCAAATTCAGAAAAATTTAAATTCAAGCCTGATGAACTGGATTACGTGTTTGTTGGACATTCGCACATTGATCATATCGGATTATTGCCCCGTCTTATCAAAGAAGGATTTCATGGAAAAATAATTATGACATATCCATCTTCGGTTATGTCAAAATATTTATTACTTAATTGTTCTTTTATTGTAAATGATGAGGCACGAGTTTTATCAAAAAGGTATAATAGAGAATACGAACCACTATATACTGAAGAAAACGTATATAAAACACTGGACTATATTCATGTATATAATGAGTATAATCATGTTTACAAATTAGATGATGTGGTTAGTTTTCAATGGTTTAAAAATTCTCACTGTGTAGGAGCTGCACAGCTACAGCTTATTTTAAATGATGGAATAAAAACAAAGAAAATTCTATATACTTCTGACATTGGAGCGTTAAATACTAAAAATCATTATGTGGAAAATACAGAAATCCCAGTTACCTTTTCTGACGTGTCAATAATGGAATCAACTTACGGTTTAAATGCTAGAACTACAAATAAAACTCGTGAATTTGATGTTGAACACCTACGTGTTGCCATAGAAACCGTATTAGAAAGACAAGGTTCTATTATTCTTCCAGCGTTTTCATTTTCACGATCTCAGGAATTATTGACAACATTATATCTCCTATTTGGAGAAAATGAAGATTTTAAAACAGATATAGTCGTTGATTCAATGCTGACTTGTGATATATGTCAGGCTTACGAAGATGTTCTTGACTCAGATTTTCATGAGTTATGGACAAAAGTGCATAATTGGAAAAATGTAAAATATGTGCGTGAAAAGGTAGAATCGAAAGCATGGGTAAATGACTCTATACCTAAAATTGTAATCTCAAGTAGTGGTTTTTGCACGAATGGGAGGATATTATCTTATCTTGATAAGTATTTACGTGATGTCAATTCTATGATTTGTTTCTCTGGATTTGTAGAAACAGATGATTCTTATTTATCGTATAGAATAAAAATGGCAAAGCCCATAAAACAATCAATATAAATAAAGTTCCTGTACCTAATAGAGCAGATTGTATAACGATGAGCACGTTCAGTTCCCATGCCAATTTTGATGACTTATTACAATTTGGTAGTAACTTGAATACAAATCAGCTTGTTTTGGTACATGGATCTACAGAAGCAAAAAATTGTTTAAAAGAGCATTTACGAGAAGAAATATCTAAGAATGATAAGTGTTATAAAGTAAAGTGTTCTGAGAAAGATATGATTATATCATTATAGGAGGTGTCAATTATAGAAGAATTACTATTTGAAATTAACAAAGATGATGACATATATAACGAAATTATAAAGAATCATCTCAATGATAGAAGAATTATTATCAATCAGGAAATAACTGATGACTTATTAGAGAATGTATGTCTTATGATTCTCAAATGGAATTCAGAAGATAAAAATCTTCCAGTAGATAAACGTAAGAAAATATTTATATACATTAACAGTGATGGTGGAGACTGCGTACTTGGTACTCAGATATTGAGTCAGATAACATATTCAAAAACACCTGTGGTTACAGTTGGTTTTGCCAAGTGTGCATCAATGGCTAGTTATATTCTTGCTGCTGGACATATTCGCTACTGTTTTCCAAATACAATCGTTCTCTACCATGATGGACAGACAGGCTATGTATCTAGCGGAAACAAGGGTAAGGATATCCAGAAGTTTTACGACAAACTTGATGAACGTATGACAAAGTTTATGATAGAACACACTGACATGACTGCTGATTTTATTGAAGAAATCAAGGACAGAGAATATTACATGTTTTCTGAAGAAGCAAAAGAACGTCATATAGTTGATCAGATAATTGGCATAGATTGTGATATAGATGAAATAATTTAAGGAGAGCACATTGCTCTCCTATTTTAGTTGATAAGGAGATAAAAGGAAAATGGCAAACAGCAAGCTAAAGTTTATAAGAACAACAACAGACAAATTAACAATTAAGGCAGGTACACTTTCAGAGGATTGCTCTACTATTACATATGAGAATGAACTTGGTGATGAGCAGGATATAAAAATATCTGATCTTCTTACAGCATTCAAGAATCAGGTGATTGATTTTACGGTTGCATTAAAGACAGATGAGGATCTTGACGTAATCACTGAAGATGAGTAAGGGGTGATTGTTATTACTTCTTATAAACGATTTGAGAATGAATCAGATGAAGAACTTATTCTGCGAATATGTGATGATAAGGAACAGATAGGTTCATGGCAAGATATTGCTAATGTTATTAATGAATTAACTGGTAACGATTTTGGTGAGAGTACATATCGAAAAAAATATCAGGCATTTAAAAAAATGTTGAATGCTAATCAATCTAAATTTGTTGATTCTGATACCCAGTTGAAAGAGATTGAAATTCAGAAACGTGAGTTAGAAAGAAAAAAGATTCAGTTTCGAGATGAACGTAATGCTTGGCAGAAACAGAATTTTACAGATGCTAGAGTTGAAGAAAAACTTGATAAATTAGAGTCAGAACTCTCTTCTCTTGGTAAAATAAATTTTGACGAACATAGCATTACATCTATTAATTCCGATAATGATATGTTGATTATATTAAGCGACTTACATATTGGTCAGACTTTTGATTCTATTTTTGGTAAATACAATACAGATATCGCAAAGGATAGACTTAATCAGTTATTAAATGAAGTATTTTCTATTCGAGACTTACATAATTCTAAAATGTGTTATGTTAGTCTTCAAGGGGATCTAATTTCGGGAAATATTCACAAATCTATCCAAGTCACAAATAGAGAAAATGTAATTGAACAAATTAAAATTGCGACAGAATTAATATCTTCATTTTGTTATGAGTTGTCATTACACTTTGAAACAGTATTTATGTCAAATGTATCAGGCAATCATACACGTATGGATCGTAAGGACGATGCAATTCACGATGAAAGATTAGATGATATTATCAGTTGGGCGGTTGAATTATCTCTGAAATATATTGATAATTTCCATGTTTTACATAGAAATATTGATACGGGAATTGCTGACATTTCAATTAGAGGAAAATCATATATTGCTGTACATGGTGATTATGATGGATTTAATAAATCTGGGGTGCAAAACTTATGTTTGGCGTTAGGGTTTGTTCCATACGCAATTACTTATGGACATTTACATGTTTGTTCTGTAGATGAAACAAATGGTGTAAAGATGATCCGTGGTGGATCTCTTGCTGGTTGCGGAGATTCATATACAATTGAGAAAAGATTAACAGGCAGACCGTCACAAATGGTTTGTATTTGTACAGATAGAGGCGTAAAAGCTTATTACCCTATTGAACTTAAATAAAAATAATAAAGTAGACTATGTACGAAGATAAATAGTTTTTAATATGACAAGTGACTGTGAAAACAGGGCTACTCTTCTACTTTGAGTAGTCCGATTCGCATAGACATCGCAGAGTCACTGCTGAGATGTAAACAGACCTGAACCCAACAGGCGATTAATCAATGGGAATAACTTCGGTTTTTGGCTGACGAAGCCACATGTGAGGGAGTGGACTCATAGAGCCGCTACCCTCTTTTGTTATTCGGCAAATATATAGAAGTGCCGAAATTAATTAAAAAATTATTATTAATTGAGAAAAAGGAGAAATAAAATTATGACAAAGGACGTAATGATTAGAGAGGTTACAGATAGAGCTACAGATCTTTTTAATATAGATATTGATGAGAATCATCCAAAGAAGAAATTTACTCAGAAGGAAATCACTTCTGTATTAAGAGCATTTGCAGATTGTGTTATTGACAATATTACCGAAAACAAGACAGAGAAGATTCCTCTTCCTGGTGTTGGTAATTTCACTGCAAAGCATGTCGCAGAGAAGTCTGGTATTGTTCAGCTTGGGGATAATAAGGGTTCTACATGGCATAAAGATGCAGAAGATCAGCTTATATTTAAGGTTTCTACAGCAGTTAAGACTCTGGGGTAATTGGGGTGAATTTATGAAGAAACATACAAAATATGAAGATATGGATATTATCAATGTCGATGAATATGAGGATATTATAGATATATTTCTTGATAGAGTAATTAATACTGAAAAGACTGTAGGAATTGTTGTAAATAAGGAATTTGCTGAATATATTACAAGTATTTTATTGAAAATTCCTGAGACAAGCATTAAGGAAATTGATTTTATTGATTGGTATAAGGTTAATGAATATCTTGTATATATTGATAATGATGGTTATGTTACTGCTATCCCTATTGATGATGAAATTATTCTTAATGATGTTGATATAGCTTATATTAATATGGATGGAGATATAAAGCAGGATGTAATAGATTATTGTATTAATGAAGACAAGGAAGTTATATTGTTTGGATTAACTGATGATTGTGACTGTGGCGGTGATTGTGAGAATTGTATAGGTCATAATTATAATATGTACAAGCTTGATGATGATTATATGCATGGATTCACAGCAAGCAAGGTTAATGATAGTTCATATGTGAGTTATTCATATTATACAACTGAGGATCTGAGTGATAAGGATATTGAGAAGATCCTGAAAGCGTTTAATGTTTAGTCAAAAAATTCAAATATGAATAGTTTGATGCGCTTTTGATAGGTAAATTATCCAATTTAGAGTAGTTTGAAATAATCAGACAATTATGACTTGTAAGTGCCTTTAAGTAGGGTAATTTGCCATTTTTGTCTTATTTTTGGAGTGTGTGGTGTACGCTGCACACTCTTTTTGTATGGGCAGGTAGCCTAGTGGCGAAGGCAAAGAGCTGTAAACTCTTTACGCTAGAAACATCGGTGGTTCGAATCCATCTCTGCCCATTAAGAGGATACGGATAGCACCTCTTTCCCTAGTGGGGGACAATAAATATACCATGAATGCTCGACAATAGGTGATATGTTGTCGCTATCCTTATTTAATGAAGAAACATATAAAATATATTGAATAAATATTTAAAAGAAGTGGCTTAGTGTTTACTACTATCTCACTTCTTTTTTGTTTGAAAGGAAGTGAGATTTGATGGGTAGAAAAATACAGCACAACAATATTGTTACCGATGAGTTATTGGCTCAGTGTAATAAAGAGAATATAGAGTTAGGAAATGATTTTTTGGATTATCTTCGTTCAGTGGATAGATCCCCAAATACAATCAATGCATACAGACGTGACCTTTACATTTTCTGGGTATATTTACTTCAGCATTGCGACAACAAATTCTTTATTGATTTATCTAAGAGAGATATTGCTCGTTATCAGAGTTTTTGTCTTACTGAATATAAATGGTCGCCAGCTAGAATGCGTAGAGTAAAATCTACTCTCTCCTCTCTTTCAAATTATGTCGAAGCTATATTAGATGATGAGTATGAGAACTTTAAACCGATTATACGTAAAATTGAAAATCCTGCAAATGAGAAAGTATTTACTAAAACTGTACTATCCGATGAACAAGTACAGGGTATGCTTGATTATTGGGTTGAAAAAGGTAAATATGACAAGGCTTGTATTTTAGCATTAGCTGCATTTAGTGGCAGACGTAAGAGTGAATTGCCACGATTTAAAGTGTCCTATTTTGATGATGAAAATATTATATATGGTTCTTTATATAAAACACCTGAAAAGATCCAAACAAAGGGAAGAGGCTCTAGGGGCAAAATGTTGACGGTATATACACTTGCAAAACCATTTAAGCCATATTTTAATTTGTGGATGAATTATAGAAAAGAACACGGAATTGAATCGGAATGGTTATTTCCAAAGAAAGTAAATGGAGAATATATAGATGAACCTATGGATTCAAGCACCCTTGACAGTTGGGCTGATACATTTAGCAAACATTTAGGAGAAGACTTTTATTTCCACAGTCTTCGTCACTTCTTTACAACTTCTTGTTCTCGAAGTGGTCTTCCTGATGATGTAATTCAAATGCTAGTCGGTTGGAGTTCGCTAGATATGGTATCAGTGTACAAGGATATTGATGCAGATGAGCAATTTGCAAAATATTTTGCTGATGGAGAAATAAAACAAGTAGAACAAAAATCACTTTCTGATTTGTAGGCAATCCTGATGAAGCTTTCGTCTAATACTTCGTCTAATTCAGAGAATAATAAAATATACAAAGATTAGGTTACGCCTTTACAGGCATATTGGATGGTGGCATTCAATAGCGTAAAACCTATGTCAACGTAAACCGACATTAATTTCCTAATCTTTTTTACTTCTAAATGGAGAATAATTATAAGCCGAATGCTCTGAAACCATAAGAACTCAACAAGGCTCTGTGAAAATCAGACGGACTAACAGACCGATAGCACTGTATTATTCAAATAAAGCCCTTATAAACAGGCACGAAAGGCATATATAAAAAGGTGACGACAATGTAGAGAATAAATAAAAAAAGAACTCTTAAGTGGACAACCAAACAGAGAATAATATAGTGTCCAAATATCGAAGCTAGATTCTTAACAGCCCTCTTCGAGGCACACTATATCACATCTTGGCTTTTGCTATTCATGTAGCATTATAAGACCTACTTCTTTCCTACCAACATCTAGGATTATCGGTGGCTTTCAGCCTTAGAAATGAGAAAATGTTCGTGCTTCTCTGCGTTAATGAGAACCATTAAAGTAAACGGTTGCTCATATACATATCATGCATTTGACGTGTAAGACGCACGAGTTAGGAATGAGTAAAATGTGGAAGCATGAATCGGGTTGCTGATAAGCGACTAAGTTCTGAAAAACTGGATGTGTACAGTCCAAAATCAGCTAGTTAGTGCTTTATGCTGATCCAGTGGGTGAGATACCCATATTAGGTCTGTTCGTCTAGCGGTCTAGGACACCGCCCTTTCACGGCGGCAACAGGAGTCCGAATCTCCTACAGATCATTATAATTGCCTTAATATAAGCAGGTATGGTGGAATAGGCAGACACAGAGGATTTAAAATCCTCTGGTAATAATACCGTGTGAGTTCAAGTCTCACTACCTGTACTAAAATTTGGAGGAATAAAATGAAATATAAGATATTAACAAAGTACACATCTGTACTTAATAAGGATTTTTACGAAATATTTAGTATTGTTGATGAATCTGATAATGTAGTTATTTTTGAAACCTCGGATCTCGATGAATTAAAAACGAAAGTTAAGGAACTAGATAAGGAAATTGGATATAAAAATATAATGATAGTATCAGATTTAACCTATGACATATTAGTATCTATTGGCGAAGAAATTAATAGTAGTGAATTATCAGATGATGATATAGATGCTATATATAATACATCTTACAAAGAGGTTTATGGAGGTATTGAAAATGATTAAGGATAGATTACAAAAACTCACTACTCTTCTACTTCGTAATGATAAGAAAATTTCTGATAAAGTAAATAAGGTTTCTGCCCAAATAGATGGTAAGATTATTCTTGATAAAGACAGCAACTCTATTAATATGTATACTGTTGAAGAAGGTACAACAACGGAGAATACAAATTTCTTTCTTCAGTTAGTTCAGAGTGCTTATCATAAAATACAAATATTTGGTAATAGATTTGAGATAACAAGCGAAAGAAAGAAAACAACTTACTCAGGAGATATTACCTTAACTGGTGAAGGTGGAACTACAACAGTAACCAATAATGATATAACTGTGTCGTCTAGTGGACAAAAAGTGACTAATAAAAATGGTAAAGTAATGGCTACAAGTGATGTACAAATTGTTGATTATGAGAATAATGTAACTGTTTCTTTGGCTGATATTAAGAAAGAACTTGATGAACTGAAACAAAATCTTGAGAATAAGGGATAAATTTGCACTTTCATTGGAAATTTAATATTGGAAAGTTTGAGAAGTCATTTCGTATGAAGTGGCTTCTTTTTATGTTGGAATAAAAGGAGGTGGTCGTTAGTTTGGCTACGACAAAAGAGACACAGCCCACAAAATTAACGGCTGCACAATTAAAGAAAAAAGTTGAGACACAGGAAGAGAAAATCAAGTCACTTAAAGAAGGTGCTTGGTGTTACATGTGTGATACACATAAAGCTAAAGATAAATTTTATGTAAGTACAGATCCTATGAGTAAAAGTGGTCTTACTCCAATTTGTAAAGACTGTGCAAAAAAGATAGCGTTGAGAACTACAAATGGTGTTGATCAAGAGCCTACGAGGGAATCAGTGCAACTTGCTCTTAGATATTTGGGAAAACCTTTCCTCGAAAAGGTATGGGACTCAAGCATCCAGGAAGTTGAGAATCTTGCTTCTGGAAAAGTTAAATCTAATGTATGGACAGCGTATGCACGTCAAATTGCTATGCCAAATTATATAGGACTAACATACTTTGATTCAGACCATTTTGTTAAGGATAAAACTGAAAATGAATCAGTAAAAGAACTTACGACTGAGGAAGAACTTATTGAATCACATGCAGGGTTGGATACATATGATAGTTTTTTAAAAAATAAGAATGATGTTATTCGACTGTTGAGCTATGATCCATTTGAAAAAGAAGATATCGTAGACCAGCCATTCTTATATTCTCAATTATTAGGATTATTAGATTCTAGTGAAGACGCAAATGAAGATATGATGCGTACTTCTTCTGCTATTTCTATTGTTCGTGGATTTTTACAACAATCTAAAATTGATGATACCATATCAAAGTTGATGTGTGATATTTCAAATATTGAACGCAATTCTGCAACAATTAAATCTCTACAAGAAAGCAAAGGTAAAATTACTTCGGTTATTACAAGTCTTGCACAAGACAGTTGTATTTCATTAAAACATAACAAAAATGCTAAAAAAGGTGAAAATACATGGACTGGAAAAATCAAGAAAATTAAGAGTCTTAATCTGCGAAGTGGTGAGGTCAATGGTTTTGATATTGACACATGTAGAGGTATGCAACAGGTTCAGGAAATCAGTGATGCTTCTATTATGAAACAGTTGGCACTTGATGAATCTGAGTGGTCAGATATGGTTTCTGAAATGCGTATCGTTAACACTGGTCTTCGAAAAGAAAAGGACGCTTACCAAGAAATTAACAGAATACTATTAAGAGAAAATCTTGATTTAAGAGATACATTAAAAGAAAACAATCTATTAAATGAAAAACAGTTAAAAGATTTAAAAGATGTATATTCTGTCTTTGCAGAGTTTGATGAAGTTGAAGAATCTCCTGACGATGAAACAAAGGAGGTCACTGAAAATGAATCAGAATAAGCAAATGATTATGAATTATTATCAGAATGAAATTCTTGATTATGATAAAGATTTTTATAATCAATATGGAATATACGTAAAACCACATGGTTATTCTATTTCATCTCGTAAAATTGAGTCTTATATTCAAATTGCTGAAATTCAAAAATATCTGCAATGCAACCCAGTAAAAGCTATAGATCTTTTTTTTAACATAGAGCTTTTAGATGGGCAGGCACTTCTTGTACAAAGAAGTTGGGTTTGTCCAAATGTACTTGCTGTATGTACTCGTGGATATGGTAAAAGTACAGTTATTGACCTTGAGATAATGTCAAAAGATATGTGTTTTTGTAATGTATGGACATACATTGCAAGTGGTACAGGCGGTCAGGCTGAACAAACTTTTACTACTTTGGAACGACTTGCCAATGATAACATTGATACATTTTACGGTTCAACCGGTTCTTTATTCAAGAACGAGATTGAAATTAAAAATGCAGCAGGTGATGGATTTTCACACTCGTCCAATGGTTTTTCCTATTCATGTTATAACGGATCTATGACTAGGACATTGAACGGAAATATAGATGCCAAAAGAGGTATGCGAGGCACAGTAATTTTTGACGAAAGTGGTTTCTTGTCTGATGAAATGATGAATGTATATGGTGCATTCGCTGTTGTAAATAAAAGTTTAAAAACAGGTAAAGATGTAGATGGTAATTCAATTGATCCTATTCGTCAAAGGTGCTTACCACGAGATTTGTCGTATCAGAAATATTATATAAGTTCAGCTTCTTCAACTGATACTCAATTTTGGAGACTGTATCGTGACTTTTCTAAACAGCAAATTATGGGAAATCCAGATTATTGTGTTTTACATATAGATTGCGAACAAGCATTTAAACCAACTCTTAGGGGAGAATTAGTCACCCCTCTTCTATCTCGAAATACTGTTGAATCGGAAATGAGAACAAACCCAGAAAAAGCAAGACGTGAGTATTATTGTATTTTTACTACAGATGCTGGCACTGATGCAATTATTCGTAGAGGTGTTATTACACGAAACGAAGAAACAAGAAAACCTCTTCTTTACAATGATACAGGTGATAAAAAATTCGTCATCACATATGATCCTGCTAGAAGTCGAGATAATTCAGTAATTCTTGTTGGTGAAATTTATGAATATGAACAGGTAGACGGAAGTATTGATACAAGAATGAGATTGGTAAACTGTATTAATCTTATTGATGTTGGTAAAAAAATCAAATCTCCTATGCAGACACCAGATCAGATTGAATATTTAAAAAAAGTAATTCTTGATTATAACGGTGGAGCTGACGCATATGGAAATATTGTTGGTGTATATATTGATGCAGGTAGCGGTGGATCTGGTGTTAATATAGCTGATTATTTAATGCCAGATTGGACAGACTCTGCTGGCATTGTTCATAGAGGATTAATAGATAAGGAATACTCTGCCGATTATGTTAAGAAATTTCCAAATGCAGTAGACAAAGTACATCTTATGTCCCCTGCTGGTTACAAATCTGAAATGTATGAAGCAATGATAGAATTGATGAATCAGGATAAAATCAGTTTTACAGCACAATATGACCATAAAGGCTATCTCACTGTTTTTGATGTTGATGAGAAAAAATTGGCTAAAGAAAAAGAACGAATTTCTGCTGAACTCAGAAAACAAAAAGTTAATGAAAAGGAATTTGAAACTAAACTCAATGAAGAATTAGAGAAAATTGAATCCGTTAATACAAAAACTATAAAACTTGATTGGCAGGATGAAATTGCTCTTGCTAACATTGATGCTTTAAAAGAAGAACTTGTAAATATGGTTCGTAAGAAAAGAGATTCTGGAAAAGATTCATTTGAACTTACGCCTGAAAAAGCCAATAAGCTCCACGATGATCGTGCGTATACGGCGTGTATGGCTTCTTACGCCCTCATGTGTGAACGTAGAAAAGCTATTACAAATAGAAAACGTCCAACCGAAGATGCCACAAGTTTTATAAATAAACTTACAATTCGTAAAGCAAAATACAATTAAGGAGGTGCATTATCAAATATGCCTAGACCTAAGAAAGTAGATGCAAATTCTAATGCACCTGCTAAAATAAATAATTTACAGAAGAAAACTACTTCTTCTAATTCCAAACAGCCAACCGCAAATGAAATGCGTGAATGGTATGAGAAAAATAAAAGTAGACTTGAACGTTATGAAGACGCAACAAGTGCAATTACAAGTCTTCGAGATATTCAGAAATCATCCAGATATACGTCAATTAGTAACTATTCAAAAGAAGATGTAAAATCATACATAAAGAATATCTCTTCTAATGAAAAGAATCTACGAAGCCTATCTCGTTATCTTTATTATCGTTCAGAAATCTATTATCGTCTTTGTAAATATTATGCAAATCAGATTGATCTTACAATTCGTAATATAGTTCCCCCATTTATAATCTCAGGCGAAAATGATGTGCAATCCACATTACAAAAGTATCAAGAAACAGTTGATATAGTTGACACTCTAGGATTGAATTATGAATTTCGTAAAGCTGCGTCTATCACTTTAAGAGAAGATGTATTTTATGGATGTGCTTATTATACAGAAGGACAAGGAATGTTTGTTCTTCCATTAGATCCAGATTATATGAAAATTGCAGGTATGTTTCCTGACGGTTCATTTGCAGGAGCTATGGATATGAGTTATTTCCGTAGCCATCAGGAACTTCTTGAATATTGGGGTGAACCATTCAATAGTATGTGGAATACATATCAGAGTACAAATGAAAAATATCAGTTAATCCCAGAAGAATATAATGTATGTATTAAATTTAGGTCTGAAGACTGGGAGACCATCGTTCCCGTGCTTACACCTATATTTTTATCATTGATTGACCTCATGGATGCCTCTGATTATCAGGCGGTTCAACAGGCAGCTAATATTTATAAATTAGTGTGGCTTGAAATGAAAACTATGGGTAAAGATGTAGATGATTGGACTGTGAATCCAGATATAATGATTCAGTATTTCAATCGTATGCTCGAAGAAGCATTACCGCCTTATATCTCCGCTGCTATTGTTCCTGGTGAATTACATGAGATAAGTTTCCCAGATGATGCGACAGGTGATGTTACAAAAGTTGAAAAAGCTACAAAAGAAATTCTCAATACGGCTGGTGGTGCTCAGATATTAAATCTAAACTCTGCCTCTAACTCTACTGCCTTTAAATATGGCGTACTTGCAGATTCTACATTTTCTATTTCAACTCTTATTCCACAAATTCAAGCGATTGTAAATCGACTTCTATCTAATTGGATTTCTGAACCTTGTAAGGTTAAATTCTTTGATGTTTCTATTTATCAGAAGGATGATTTTAGAAAATCAATCTTGGAATCATGCACTAATGGATTACCAAACAAAATTCTTTATAACACATTGAATGGTGTGTCTGAAAAAGATACGTTATCTATGAACTTTTTGGAAGAAGACTGTTTGCAGCTTAGTTCAAAATTCAAACCGCTATCTAGCACTTATACTCAGACAGACAATAATAAAGGCGGTGGTCAAGAGAAGGATGATTCGGAACTTACAGATGCTGGACTTCGCACAAGAGACGAGAATTTAAATGATAAATAGGAGTTGGTGGAATGAATCAAAAATTTATACAGACACAAGATGCACCTACTGCTACTCTCCTATCCCAATTAGGATATCAACAGGTGCAAAATTCTAATGGTATTTATGTATTTTTGAATACTGATACCCTTCGGTTTTCAGAAAATATAGATATAAATAAATTAAAGTATACAAATATGCTTACATTTTAGTCGTCTTCCTTGGGCGACTTTTATTATGTCAGAAAGGAGGAAAAGACTAAGTAGATGCCAAAGGTTATTAAAAAGAAAATTTTAACTGAAGATGATTTACTAAAATTCTGTCAAGAGCAGGAATTTGCAAAATTCAGCTCTAAAGATACTGGCTATCAGTTGGCTTTAAAAGTACCTACTACTTTTGAGATAGACGATACCGTAGATGAAAATCATCGTGGAATGATGCGTCTTAAATTCAGAATTTTTCATACAGGGCTTAACAGAAATAAGAGTTATGTATCAAAAGAATCTGCTGAGAAAGCAATGAATACAATTGCTGACAGACCTGTATTGGCTGCAATCCATCAGCTTGACGATGGCAGTTGGGATTTTGAAGGTCATGAGATGGAAATTGTTAAAGACGAAAAAGGTAAAGAAGAACTGAGATATATTGAATCTCAAGTTGGTTCTTTCTCATCTGAACCTGCATTTTGGGAACATGATGATAACTTAGATAAAGATTATGTATGTGCTTATGCTTATATAAGTGAAGAATACACAAAGGCTTGTGAAATTATTCGTGCGAAACAAGGTTCGAAAAATAGTTGCGAGCTTTTTATTGATGAACTCTCTTATAACGCCAAGGAGAAGTATCTTGAATTAAACGATTTCTATGTAAACGCTTCGACTTTGTTAGGAAGCCATGATGATGGCACAGAAATTCAGGAAGGCATGGAAGGTTCTCGTGCCGATATTGCAGATTTTAGTGTAAATAACAATTCGGTAAAATTTGACAAAGATGAAAAAATGATTGAACTCTTAGAAAATCTTAACAAGACACTTTCTAATTTCAATAAAGAACAGACTCCTGTTCAAACACAATCAGAGGAAGGAGGAACAAATAACAAAATGACAAAATTTGAAGAGTTACTTACCAAATATGGTAAGACTGCTGAAGATGTAACATTCGACTACGCAGAAATGTCAGATGAGGAACTTGAAGCAAAATTCGCTGAGATGTTCGATAATGACAATTCAGACGGAGACAATTCAGATAACGGAGAATCTGGTGAGCCTTCCAATGATGGAGAAGGTGATGGTGAAGGAGCTTCTGATCCAGATGGCGATGAAGAAAAAAATATTTCAAAAAATGAGTTATTTAATAAGTTATTTGAAATTTCATTTGATGAAATCAGATATGCGTTAAATAATTTGTGCTCTGTATACAGAAATGATTCAGAATGGTGTTACGTATCTCAGGTTTATGAAAATTATTTCATTATGGAGGATTGGGACAGCGACAAGTATTATAAACAGTCCTATGAAAAAGATGGTGATAATATTTCATTATCTGGTGAAAGAATTGAAATGTTTGCTATGTTACTTACTGAATCAGAGAAGCTTTCTATTGAGGATATGCGTTCAAATTACTCTACACTCAAAGAGTTTAAGGAGACAGCAGAAAAGAATGAACTTCATGCACAGAAAGAAGCTATTATCAATGCTGATAATTATTCTGTTCTTACAGAGAAAGATTCAGATGGAAATTATGTGAATGCTGATTTTGCCGAATTAGTAAAGACTATGGATAATTATTCCATAGAAGACTTTGAAACAAAGGTAAAGGTTATGCATTCAGATTATATGTCTGCACATGCGAACTTCTCTTCTGTTGACACAAAGAAAAACACAAATTCAGTTAAGATACTTACAAATATGAATAAGAAATCAAAGCCTAAGAAAAACTATGGCAATTTATTTGATTAAAAACTGAATATAACTTCATTTTGTACAGAACGCTTTATGCGTTCTTTTTTTATTGCAAAAAAAACAAAATTTAAGGAGGAAAACATAATGGCTATTAAATATGCTGCTACAAAATTTCCACAGATGGAAATTGGTAATTTACTTGCTCAGGATTATGGTGAGCACATTTTATCCGTAAAGATCACAGAAGATACACCTAACGGATATCATTTCAAACCAGGTAAGATGACTTCTCTTGATAGTTGGGAGATGGAAGCTGCAACTGAAATTGATGCTTATATCGCAATGAGGGATGCGTCAGGAAGATACCTTGTTGTAATTAGAGATCCAAAGGGAGTTGGTGTTATCTATCAGAAACCACTCAACAATGTCGAGAGTCCTCGTTCACTCGCACTTGCTTCTAATTTCTATAACGATCCAGCAGACGGTGCAGTTCGTGGATACATGCTTCATTCACAGGATCGTTATTGGCTTACAGAGGACAACTTTGATGGCTCACCTACAGTTGGAGCTGAAATCACAACGATTTCTAGTGGAAAATTAAAAATTGGTGCGTAATAGAAAGGAGGATATAGAATAATGATGAGATTTAGTACAGAACATTTAAGAAAAGTTTTTGAAGATGCTGATAAGTATGAAAATTTTAAGAAGCTTACATACAATTTAAATCACGGAATTGATATTTATGAGTACGATGATGACGGAAACCAGAGAAAGGTTTCTAAGCACGAAGCAAACAAGGCAATCCGTAAAATTATTATGGAAGTATGTGACCTTACTGAAGATGATCTTAAATCCAACAAGAGACGTGAAAGAGCTTTAGAGCTTCATCACACAGAAGTATATGAGTTACTTGAGTCTGATATTGATTTTAAGGTAGATACAGCATTTAAGGAATCTGAGTGGTTTAATGATTTTGTAGATATGAGAAATGTTAAACTTGGTGACGAGGAAGAGTTCTGGTCAAGAGAAAAGGTTATGCTTGCTGTTGCTGAAATCAGTGGCGACCATCATGATCTGACTTTACAGTACTTAAATGAAGGTACAGCACACAAGATTCATACTAAGAAGTATGGTGTAAAGATTGGTAAGGATATTGATCTTATTTTACTTGGACGTATTGATTTCACAGAGCTGACAGATAAGATTGCAGAAGCATTTGTATATAAGGTTCAGGAACTTTGCTATACAGGAATTTATGGAGCTGCTGCTAAGTTACCTAACAACTCTCAGTTTGTAAAAACAGGTGCTTTATCTGCTTCTACAAAAGACAAGTTTGATACACTTCTTGAGGATATTGGAACAGCCAATAGCGCAGAAGTTGTTATTATGGGTACAAAGACTGCATTAAAGAAACTTAATGGTCTTACAGAAGTTGATTGGAGAAGTTTATCTCAGAAGGAGGATGTTGCTAAGACAGGTCGCCTTGGTACATATGAGGGAACAGAACTCATTGAGATTCCTCAGAGATTTGCTTTCAATGATGTAACAAAGAGACTTATTGACGATAAGAGACTTCTTATCTTTGCAAAGAATCAGGAACAGTTCGTGTGGTTTACAGATAAGGGCGAAACTCAGATTTATGAGTCTGGTACTCAGAAGGGTGAACACGCTGATGACTTCCAGAAATATGAAGTTCAGAGAGAAATGGGTGTTGAGGTAGTATTACCACAGTACTTTGGTCAGTGGACTCTTGAGTAATAAATAAAATTGAGTGGTTAGATTATCTAGCCACTCTTTTTATATTGGATAGAAAGGAAAAAATAAATGGCATATACAAAAAAGACAACCACAAAAGCAGTAGAAAATACTAATACTGATGTGGCTGAAAAGAAATCAGAAAAAAAGAAGTTTGAGCCAACAGAAATGATTCCATGTGTGTCTCTTACCGCAGGAGAATTATTTTATGTTGGACTTAAATCAGATACTTTATATACATTTGCAGATATTGATGACGTTCAGGAAATTGAATTTAGAGATTTGGATTATGCAGCAAGGAAGGGTGACAAGATGATGTTTAAACCTCGTTTTGTTGTGCAGGATGCAGATTTCATTGCATTACATCCAGAACTTGATGATTTATATTCTACTCTTCACTCGACAAATGATTTAAGAGATATTTTAAAGATGACTCCTTCGCAAATGGAAAAAGCAATCTATTCTCTTCCAATTGGAGCACAGGAAGCATTAAAAACTATTGCAACAAGTATGGTTGATGACGGAACACTTGATTCTGTTAAGAGAATTCAGAAGCTTGATTCTATTTTTGGAACAGAGTTACTTTTAAAATTGAATATGTAGTAAAGGAGGCTCACAATGACGCTTCCATATGAAACAATTTTTTCACGAACAAGAGGACGAATTTCAGATCCGAAAGAACTCTCTCTTGACGAAAACGATTTGCTTGAAATTTATACAGAGCGATTAAGCAATGTAATCTCTAATCCAAGGGTGCGTAGACTGTTCTCTTCTCTCACACTCGATGATGAAATTCAACAGTTGGATTTTACGCTGAATAATTCAGTAGATGAAACGGCTGATATGAATTTTGTCGTAGGAATTCTTGTACTTGGAATGACGATTGAGTGGCTACAACCACAGGTTGATTCTATTATGCATACATCAGTAATGATAGGCGGTAAAGAAGAAAAGAAGTTACTTGACAATCATAAAAATATGATTGATCGTCTGGATTCCATGAAAATTGAATTAAATAAACGTATTCGTGATTACGGATATATGTATAATTCCTATATTAACACGGAGTCCTAATATGCAATACATATATGGTGACTTTACAGACAAGCAAATCAATGAAGCAGTTCGTGCAATGCATGGTGATATTCACAAACTACTGCTCTATAAAGACAAAACAATTGAAGAGAAAATATTTGAAGATGATGAAGCATTTCTCGTCTTCTTTGAGAATGTTATGTTTAAATTAGGTGGTATAAAAACCTTATTTAATGATAACGGACTTATGGTAACTCTTATGGCAACTTTACAAGGTGCTATGGATAATTTCAAGAGTGACCATTTCAGTTACAAAAAATTTCGTAGGGCAATCTTAGATTCTCACGGATATATAAAAGCAATGTTTGAGGAGGTGAATTGCGATGCCGAGTCTATCAACAGCTAGGCGTATCGCACACGCCAAGAACAATGGAGCTAAAACGATTGGTCAGATTTATAAGGAACAGTCTGATTGGATGATGGAACAGACATTTGAAAACGACATCGCTACAAAGACTTGTTACATTTATGACCATTTTCATGATGATTTCTTCACAGACGAACATGGAATTACACGTTCTCTTGCTGAAGGTATGACTTATGAAAATACCAATAAGACAAAGATTGATGCAAAGTTTATTATCAAATCTTATCAGTCAATGGACAAAGATCAAGTGGAATACTATCTTATGTTTCGTCCAAGTCAGCCTGTAAGATTCAATGAAGGTGATGACCTTTATTATTATGAGACTGATTTTAGGAAACGCTATGGAGCAACATTTCCGATAGGGCTTTTCGTGGACGTTCCAGATGATAGAGGAATTTATCATAAATGGATTGTCTGTCGTAATGAACCTGCAAATCAGTTTCCAAAGTATCTGATTTTACCAGTAAATTATGAACTTACATGGATTGAAAAATCTAATGATAAGCGCATCAAGAGACGTATGTGGTGTTGTTTAAGACAACAGAATTCCTACACTATAGGAACTTACACAGACCGATATTTTACACACACAGATAATCAGGATAAGATATGGTTGCCAATGAACTCTATTACAGAGAAGTTTTGGTACACTTCTGAAGATTCTAAAAATATGCGTGTTGTAGTAAGTGCTTTAACAGAGCATCCTACCGTATGGACAGTGACCAAGGTTGAAAATTCAATGCCATTCGGTATTCAAAAGCTTACTATATATACGGCATTTTGGAACGAGCATACCGATTATGTCAATCTTGAAACAGGCGAAATGTATGCGAACTATTTCGATTCAGAAATCGCCCCAACAGATCCATCTATTCCAACCACTCCCCCATCTTCTATTACAGCAAGAATTTCAGCATCTACTTCAACTATTAAAGTTGGTGGTTCTTATAAAAATCTTACAGTAAATCTATTTAATGATTCCAATGAAGATATTACAACTGAATATGCTGATGCAACCTTTACATGGACTTGTTCTATTGATGATGAAGATTGGACTGATAAGGTTACATGGCGAGCTGGCACAGAGTACAACCAAAAGAAAGTAAAGTTTTTGAACAACACTTCCGTTATCGGCAAAATACTGTCTGTTAAGTGTAAAATTGCTAAAGATAACTTGCCGATAGAATCTGAAATTTTGCTGTTGGAACTAAATGAGTAAGGAGGTGTTGTATGGCAGAAAAATTAATTACAAAGAATGATTTGTTAAACAAACTTCGTGCGTATAGAACTACTCCTGATGATGAAAATATTCAGTATAAGAAAAAGATTAAGAAAGCACTTATGCTCAATCCATGTCTTTTATATGCACTCAATGAGAAGTCATTAGAATCTGAACTTTTTGATGATGATGGTAATATTAATTGGGAATGGAACGAAGACACAAAGGAATATGAACCTCTTGGAGAATGGGATAGATATTTTGGTGGAACATCCAACATCCGTCCTTATTTATTTATTCCTGATACTCAGACAGAAGCAAAACACTATATCTGTTATCAAATATCTTTTGATGAGATGCCTCGTTATCAGGATACATTAAAGTATACGAATATTACATTTACCATTTTTGTGCATGGTAATGACAGAGATGATAAATTAACAGGAATTCCAAGACATGATCTCATTGCCTCTATTATAAGAGAACGATTTAATTGGTCAAATATATTTGGGATGCAGACACATCTTGTATCATCAAAGGAATCTACTACAGATAATAATTATCTTGTTCGCACTCTTGTATTCCAAGTTATTGACACTAATGGAATCGTAAATACAACCAATGGGAAAACAAGTTTGAGTAATTATCAGTTAAGGCGGTGATATTATGGCTAATATATCGTCTGGTGCATTGGATGCAATTCAAACCGCTACTATTGAAGACAACCAAAAGAAACAAAAACCATCTAATGATAAATATCATTTTGATAAATTAAAACTTTTCTTTGGTGAAGATTATTATGTACACGGAATTAAAATATCCCAACCAACTATAGGTGATATTTTAGATATTGGTGAATCAAAATTTTACACTGCTATCTCCCCATTTATTAACAATTCCACTTCGGTTCGTCTTATGCTATTTAATCTCGGCGTAGAAAATTGGTGCAAGGTAAAAGATATAGAGGTATATAATCTATTATCTCAAATTCCAGAACAAGACTATTCTCCACTTCGTTTGATATTTCATGATGTAAATTTTCTAGACTATAAAATTGTTTCTTATACTGATGAAAATTCAGAAGAACAATTTGGGCTATATAATCCAGAGTCTAATATTTTATTGTCAGAAAATGAATATATGGAAATTGCTGAGTATATTAGAACCATTATGAATATTCATCCTAAAGTAGAAAAGGCAAAAGGAAGAACTACTAGAGATTGGATGAGACAAGAAGACCAAATGAACTTATCTATGAAAAAACTAGATGATAATTCTGAGTCTAATCTCCTACCTATTATTTCAGCATTGACAAATCACCCTGGTTTTAAATACAAACTTGAAGAATTAAAACAAGTAAAAATATATCAATTTTATGATGCAGTTCAAAGACTTCAAATATATGAGCAAACCCATGCATTGATGGGTGGAAGTTATTCTGGATTCTGTGACACAAGTAAAATTGATAAAGAACAATTTAATTTTATGAGAGAAATATAGTTAATTTGAACATCTATTTGGATGTTCTTTTTTATACAAATTTTTAATAATTTAAGGAGGAAATAAAATTATGGCATTTAAGATTGGTGACGTAATTATTGACAGAGCACAGTTTGGTTATGGTGCTACTAAAGCTGGTGTCCCACTGTATGCTCTTACTCAGCTTAATAATTTTAATATTGATATTACTGCTGATTCAACAGACGTTAATGATGCAAGAGGTAATCTTGTATATAGAAAGTACACAGGTAAGAAGGGTGATGTTACTGCAACAAACGCATTCCTTAATCTTGCTGTTGTTTCAACTATTGCTGCAACAGATGCAGAAATCGCAACAAGCGATAATGCTATTGAAATGCCTATTCTTACAACTCTTAAAGCTGGCGAAACACTCGATCTTTCAGAGGACTATGTTGATGGTTCAGCAGTTGTATCTGGTCTTGCAAATGGTGCGCTTGGCAAGGAATATAAGATTGCTGCTTCCCCTGAAACTGCTACAAAGACTGAGTTTGGTATTGCAACACATGTACTTACTCCACCAAAGGCAGACGATGAAACAGAGTTCTTTGTTAAGTATAAGAAAAAGGTTAAGAGTGGTGCGAAGGTATCTATCACTGGTAACAAGTTCCCTAAAGCTCACGAACTGTTTGTTAAGGCACTTGCAGTTGATCCATGTGATAAGGAAAGCTTCCGTGCTGTAGTAATTCATATTGCTTCATTTATTCCAAGCCCAGAGGTAACAATCGCACTTGAGGGTGGCGACTCACAGACTATGGATTATAAGGGTTCAATCCTTACTGACACATGTACAACTGAGCAGATGATGCTAGAAATCTATTTCATTGATGAACCAGAGGAAGCTTAATCTGATATCAATCTAATAAACTATAAGAGTGGTAGTTTTTTCTACCACTCTGTTTCTTTAAAGGAGGCTTACTTTGAGTAAAGAAAAGATATGCGCTGTTTGTTATAAGCCATATGAGTATTGCCCCGTTTGTGGGAAAGATAAGGATAAACCTACATGGATGTTTACATTCTGTAGTGAAAATTGTCACGACATTTATCTTGTAACATCTTCTTATGCAAATCATAAGCTGACAGCAAACAAAGCAAAAAATAGATTAGATAAACTTGATTTATCTGGATTAGATAATTTTGGTGGAAGTTATCAGAATGTCATTGCTGATATAAACGAAAATGTAGTATCAGATAAGATTGAAGAAAATTCTATACAGGATTCTATTTTAACAGATGCAACTGATAATTCAACTAAGAAAAATATAGATAAATATGAAAAAGATTAAGTATTCACCTCGAAAGAAAGGGTGATACAGTTTGAATAGTGATTTTAGAAAATTCTGATGGGAATATAACATTACTATTCAAATGTTGTATTCCCATTTTTTTACGGTAATACAGATAAGGAATGAAAGGAAATATGATAGAAACTAATTTAAAAACAAGAAATTATTCTCCACACGAAGCAGTCAGAATTGTTAATCCCAAACAGTATCTGCTTTATATCAAGAATAATGTATATCCAGTTGATATGTATACAAGTATAGATGATAAAACAAATAATGTAATTTTGGCAATGGTATTTCTTAAAGCAGACACTACTGAAGTATATAAAAAGTGGTGTAATTATGAGTTAGATTAGGTAGGTGATTGTATGTATCTTGATAATGCAGCTACTACCCCATTAACCCCACAAGTTGAGGATTATATAGTATCGCTATTGGACGTATATCAGAACCCATCTTCAATGTATCAATCAGGTGTTGAAGCTAAGAAAATTATTACAACTGCAAGAAATAATGTAGCAAAATTCATTAATGCAAATCCTAAAGACATTATCTTTACGTCTGGCGGTTCAGCCAATAATACACTATTTATAAAAGGTTATACTCAGAAAAACGAATGTAGAGTATTATACTCTCCTACTTCACACAAATCAGTATTGAAATGTGTGGAATCATTAAAATATAAGTGTCCACTCAAAGTTGATTACACAGGAAAAATAGATATTCAGGATCTCAAGGAATGTTTATCTATGGATACCATGAAGAAACTTGTGGTTATAGAATATGCTAATTCTGAAATAGGAACTATTCAAAACGTAAAACAAATTATTGAGATATGCCACTTTTATAATGCGATAGTTTATGTAGATTGTACAGGCTCAATTAGCCAAATCCCTGTTGATGTAAAAATGTTGAACGCTGATGGTCTGGGATTTTCGGCGCATAAACTCGGAGCGTTAAAGGGAACAGGTGTTTTATATAAGAGACCGTCAATAGAACTCGAACCACTCATATATGGTTCACAGGAACAAGGCTTGTTTGGTGGCACTGAAAATGTAATAGGCATTGCAGCACTTAGTAAAGCAGTCGAGGATTATAATTACTTTTCTATCACGTCTGAGAATAGAGATTATGTTCATGATTATATCATCAATAATATAGTAGATTCTCATATTATAGGTGCAGACGTTGATAGTCGCTTACCACATAACTTATATGTTTGTTTTGATGGTATTGAAGGTGAATCACTGATGATATTACTGGATATGGCAGATATACAGGTGTCAACTGGTTCTGCATGTGCATCAGGGGATTTGACACCATCTTCTACTCTTAAAGCAATTGGATTAGATGAGAAACAAATACATAGTGGTATTCGCATGACATTTAGTGGATATGAAACAAGGGATGAATTGGATTATTTATGTTCCAATCTAAAACGATGTGTAGAGACATTAAGAAAATTAAATAAGTAACTATAAGGAGAACGATTTTGCCGTTCTTTTTTATTTTGGAAAGGAGAATGAATTATGAAGGATATATTAAATAGTCTTGACTGGGCAACCATTCTTGGTGTTATTTGGACAGCTATTATACTTCCAATTGGTACAAAAATTCTTACATCGGTGAATAGATGGCTTGAAGCTAGAAAGTTAGATAAATATGGTCAGATTCTTTATGATGAAGTTAAGAAAGCTGTCAAGGCAGTTTATGAGTCTGTTGTTAAAGATATCAAAGGTACAGATGAATGGACAGAGGATAAAATGGATGAAGTTAGAGAGCTTGCTAAGACTAAGATACTCCAAGCACTTCCAACAATTGTATATAAGGTATTGAGTGAAGCGAATGAGGATTTTGGTGATTATCTTGATTCTCTTATAGATACAGCACTTTATGATACAAAACACGAGGAGGTGTAACTATGGCTAGTATGAATGGTATAGATATATCAGCATGGCAAGAAGATATTGATCTTGCCAAAGTTCCTTGCGATTTTGTAATTGTGAAAGCAACTGAGGGTACAGGATATACAAGTAATTGTTGTGTAAAACAGTGTGACAAGACTCTCAAACTCAATAAGTGCCTTGGACTTTATCATTATGCCAATGGTGGTGTTGTTAAGGCTGAAGCAGATCGTTTTCTATCAGTTGCGAAGAAATATGTAGGTAAGGCTATATTCATTCTTGATTGGGAATCGGGCGGTAACTCTCAATTTGGTAAAAATGATTATGCTTGGTGTAAAGAATGGTGCAATTATGTATATAAGAAGACTAAGATTAAGCCGTTTATCTATATACAGAAATCGGCTATGAATTATGTTAAGAATGTAGGTGCTCCACTTTGGATTGCCCAGTATCCAGATTATAATGAAACAGGTTATCAAACTACTCCTTGGAATGAAGGAGCTTACTCATGTGCGATTAGACAGTATAGTTCTGTTGGTAAACTAAATGGTTATAATGGACATCTTGATCTCAATAAAGCATATTTTGATAAAGCTCAATGGAAGAAATATGCTTCTAAGGTTGGTGTTGTATCAAGTATTTCAAGTATCATTAGACCAATCACTAAACCTACATCTTCCACCGCCTCCATTATCAAAAAGGGACAGGCTGAGGCGAATAAGTTCGTTGGATGTAATATTACTGTTGATGGTATCCGTGGAACTGAGACAAAAAAAACTGCTATTAAGGTAGTCCAAACAGGACTTAATAAGGATTATGGTGTTGGTCTTACAGTAGACGGAATGTGGGGTTCTGCTACTGATGCTGCATTTGGTTCGCATTATGTTAAAGTGTCAGAATGTCAATGGATGGTTACGGCACTTGAAATACTGTGCTTGCTCAAGGGCAAAAATCCAAAGGGTGTTGAATATCCTGGTGTGTTTGGTCAAGGATTAAAGAAAGCTTGTGGAACATCGAAAGCTGTTAAGAAAACTTTCAAGAATCTATGTTCTTAGAAAGGTGGCTTGAATGAAATATATAGAAGCCGTATTTAATCAAAATTATATAAGTGTTATCCTAGCAGTGTTTTTACTATTATTTGCAATCAAAGAAATAATTGATCTCATTTCTTATTTTAAGGAGAAGGGACGAATTAAAACTGGTTCTGAGCAGGATAAGGAAAATGTTGAGAATAGACTTATGACTTTAGAAAAACACGATAATTGGCAATACAAAGAAATATCTAAAATGTCAAAGGGTATAGATGATATAAAATGTCAACTAACTGAAAAAGAAAGAGCTGATAAAGAGCGTACAGTTGCGACATTAAGAAATCAGTTATATGGATTACATACTAAATTTTCTGAAAAAGGTTATGTTGATAATTCTGGATTAAAAACTTTTACGGAGTTAGGGAAAATTTATGAAGCCGCTGGGGGTGACGATATTTACCACGAAAAATTGAAACCAGAAGTGTTAAGCTTACCAATTAAGGACGATTGAATATTTCTACCACAGTAAAAATTACTCATATTATAATATACTACATAAATAAAATATATTTGTACATATTAATATTATGAGGAACAAAGTGTGGTATTATCGAAATCAAAGAGGATTAACATTACAACAATTGTCAAAGTTAACAGGTTTGTCTGTTGCGGCTATTAGCAAAATTGAAAATGACAACACTAATGATATACTTCTTAAAAATGCTATTATCCTATCTCGTACACTCAAGGTTGATATGTATGAATTATTTTGCATATCAAAATAAGGAGGGGATCACATGGATAGGCAATATTACAATGTTATATGTGAAGAGATTTCGATCTTAGGAGGAAAGGTTATTCACATTGATAAGAATGTTGGTAGTTTGGACGAAGTACATGAAGTTGTTAGTGAAAATGTTGACAGGTATCCTAATGGTAAATGGGAATTATATCCTATGATAATAACAATGTAAAATTAAATAAATATGTTTTAGAAAGAGAGATTTCTTCGGAGATCTCTCTTTTTGTTATGTAAGGAGTGAAAGGAAATAGCACAGAATCAAGGTAAGCGATTTGAGCAAGCGATCAAAGATTCTGTTCCAGATACATGTTGGATATATCGGTTTAGAGACAACGCAGCATCATTTGGAAACGGAGACAATACTAGATTCGCTAGTAGTAATATTTGTGATTATCTTTTATTTGATGATGAATCAAGAACATTATATTTGCTTGAATTAAAATCGACACAAGGAACGAGTATTTCATTGTCAATGATTAGAGATAATCAGATCAAATCTCTACAAGAAGCAAGCGAACATAATCTTGTAGCAGGATTTATTTGTAATTTTAGAAACGGAAATAATGACACATTCTTTATAGAAATCTGTAATTTTGTAAAGATGATGGAGAATATAAATAAGAAGTCATTTAATATTAATGATTTAAAAAATAATAATGCTATTCCAATAGATAGTAAAAAGAAACGTACTAGATATACATACGACATTCAGAAGTTTGTCAATGAATCACATTTGTAAAGGAGAAAAAGGAATATGAAAATTTTAGAATTTGTAGAAAAATACAATAACATGGCAACTCAGCAGTTAAAGGATAGATTCGTTAAGGATGAAATCAAAATCACTCCATATGTATCAATCATTAAGAAAGATGCTTACGCACAGTTGATTGTAGATAAGACAACATTTGAGCAGGAATCTTATGATGATAACGGAGTAACAAAATATCGTAAAACAGATAAAATTAGAGTAAATTCTGTTGCTCAGTATGTACAGTTTTGTCGTGCCGTGATTGAATTATATACCGACCTTGAGATTGATGAGGATGATAAAGGATTCATCAAGGGATATGATGCACTTAAATCTTCTGGTTTGCTTGATATTTTAATGGTTGGCTCTGATAAGGCTGATCCACTTATCCCTATGAGTGAATTAAGTGAGTTCAAGACCATTTTAACAATGAAACAGTCTGATACTCAGTTTAATGAAACAACTACTCAGGCGTTTATTAGCAAACAGATTGGAAGGATTTCTGATTTGGCAAATGCTACTCTCACACCACTTGTTGATGTTGTGAATAAGAAAATTGATAGTTTATCCAATGATGAGTTGAGAAAGATTCTTGATGATTATAAACTTAGCAGTACCGCAAATTTTAAAGAGGTATAGAATATGAATAATTTAACTCATCTTGGAGCATTCAAGGTTATTGACAATGAAAACAAATATGATTTTTTATTATTAAATAAATATATTTCTGTTGATTTTATTTCTGATAATGATGTTACTATCAAACTTAGTGGCGGATTTGTACAATCTATATCTTATACCACCAATGGTAATATAATTATTCGTTTGTTATCATTCAGTCCTTTATTATATGACTTAATGATCAATGGAAATAAGATTCAAACAATTCAGACTCGTGAATGGAGACTTGATCTAAAAACACACGATGAAATTGAATGCGAATCAATATATCATAATTTTGAATTTGAAAATTATTCAGTCAGTGAAGATATTCATAATAATAATGAGTATATTTATGTGTTAAAAGGTGTATAAGAAATTCAAATTTCTTGTGAAATATTTAGGCTCTATACGTGTCAAAGCGTATAGAGCTTTTCTTATGGAGAGTGGTAATACTGCTCTTCTATTTTAATGTAAAAATAGTGAAATTATAGTGAATTTTTTGGAGGTGATGAAATTGGCAAAAAATATATATGCAGATTTTAAAAAGAAGTTAGATAGAATTGAAAATCACATTGCAGAAGAAGTCGCACCACAAGCAAATGAACTTCTAAAAGAATCTGTCAGATATTCATTGATAGATTGGTACAACGACTATACTCCACAGTCGTATGAAAGAACATATAACTTCATGAAAATTCTTGACTCTACAAGAACACGAGGTAAAGGAAATGTTCTTCGTTTTTCAGTTGATTCAGGTGCAATGGATTCATATGTTGGTTGGTTTGGTCAAAGTTTACAGCCAAGTACAGCTTTCGACTATATGTTTATGGATGGCGAACATGGTCATGGGAAATGGATGATGCATCAATCATTACCTCCATATATGTATGTTGAACGAGACATTGAAAGTGGATTTGGTGGTCGCCTAGACAAAATTATAAACAACAGAATAGATCAAATTTTGAGAAAGTGAGGTAGAAAATGCCAGGCACATATCAGTATGATGTAGAAATCAAATCGAATGTAGCAAAACTACTTTCAGATATGAAACAAGTCCAAGACAGATTAGACACTGTTGAGGGCAAAGAATATAAAATCAAATTAAATGTCGATGAGAAGAAATTATCAAATGTAATTTCTAATCTCGAAAAAATGCTTGACTCTCTTGGTAAAGGAACAGGCAATTTCAAACAGTTTGAGAATTTATCAAAAGAACTGTCAAGTATTGTCTCAGAAGTGCAGAGTTTAAGTAAAGCTTTTGGAAAAGTCGATGATTCTGGTGCTAAAACACTACTCTCTTCTATTCAGAATATTGACAAGTCACTTTCTGAACTGAGTCAGAATATTCTCAATGTTAATAAGAACATGAGCAACATGGGTGGCAATACGAGTGGTGCTGTCAAACAAGTAGAGAATATAACTAATGAGAGTAAGAAAGCTGCTTCTGCTCTCGAAGATGTCGCTAAAGCACAGGAAAAAGTCAATGGACAGAAAACGAATATTTCATCTGGTTCTAATCCTGCCATTGAACAGCAAAATAAATTACAAGAAGAGTTAAAAGAGACTCAAACTGAAATCGTTGAAACAAGAAGTAAATACCAATCTCTTTTAGATGTTGCCAAAAAGCAGTTAGATAATGATAAAGGCACAAATTATTATAGTGGAAAAACAACAGAAACAAAAGCATTTGATAATTTTACGTTTAATGAACAGGCTAAACGAAGTAGTCATTTTGATGTTTGGTCTAAAGATTACGAAGAGTTATGTTCTTTGATGGATAAAACTGAAGAAGAACTAAAAAGTGGTTCAATCGGATTTGACGATGCAATTGATAGAATGGTTTCCGCTTATCAAAAATATGATACGGCTACCAAAATTGATGTTGGTGGATTTGATTTTTTAGAAGAACAAAATAAATTCCAAAGTGAGTTGCAAGAGACTGCTTCTGATTATGAAAAAGTAACTGAAGCTCATAAACAAATGATTCAGTCTGCCGTAAATAGTATTCCACAAGAAGAAAATACTGCAAGATATGTTCATTGGGGTAATTCAGAACAATCAACTGCTATTTTATCAAATCCAAATGGAATGAATACTGGCGATTATGGACTTATTTCTTCATTTGCAGATTGCATTGGTGAAGCAGAAACATCTATGAATGCAATCGTTAAGGATTGGGACTATTTACATGCTGAAAATTTTGATAAAGGTTCTGCATTAATAATGGATATTCCATTAGACCAAGTAAAAGAATTTGAACATGGTTTAAAAGACAATATCCCACAAGAGTTTATAAAAGGGTGGGTAGATACAGAAAATGGAGTAATCACATTAAACAATACTTTACAATCCGAGTTAAAAGAGACTCAGGATCAGGCTGAAAAAACAGCCCAATCTGTAAAAAATGCTGTATCTCAAACCACAAAGAAAGACGCATTTCCTGATAAAGATGTTTCTGCATCTGTAGAGTCTGCTACCAATTCCATCAAAGAAGAGAATAATGTATTAGAACAGAATACTCAGAAAATTAAGGAAAATACACAAGCTAAAGAACAGAATGCCAATGCAAACCTCAATAAGTATGATAAGCGTTTGGATTCTTATAATAGTAAGATTGATAAATACAAAACAACCATTGACAGATTCAATGATGGCGGTTGGACAAGTAGTACATATTTAGAAAATGTACAGGCTGTCAAGAATGCTGTTCATGAGTACGAAACTTTGCTTAATGAATTAAAAGGCAAAGATGCTAGTTTGGTGACAAGTGATGATATTTCTAAATTGGACGAGTATGAAAAGAAAATCAAAGATACTATCGCTACTGTTACTAATATGTCGGCTTCTGAAAAGGGATATAACTTTGTTTCTGGTCAGAAAGAATTAGATAAAATTCATAAGCTTCTTAATGAAAACAGCAAGATGTCTTCTGAGGCTAAGGCTAAGATTAAAGCTTACTATGCAGAAATTGAAAGTGGTAATCCTAGTATGAGTCTTGACAAGATTCATGGTGAAATCTTAAAGATTTATAATGCCGAAGTCGAAGCTGGTCGAGCTGGCAGAACATTGTGGGACACTTTAAAGAATAGCGGATTCCATCAATTAGCCGCTCAGATGGCAGGTATGTTTGGATTTTATGATGTTATTAATCTGGGTAAAGAAGGTTTTAATGTTGTAAGAGAACTTAATACTGCCTTTACAGAAATGCGAAAAGTATCTGATGAGACTGTTCAAAGCTTGAAAGATTATCAAGCTACTACTTTCGATACGGCAGATGCGGTTGGTACAACTGCAAAACAGATACAAAATTCCACAGCGGATTGGATGCGTCTTGGAGAATCAATGAATCAAGCTGCGGAAAGTGCAAAGGATGCCAATGTTCTTTTAAATGTATCAGAGTTTGAAGGAATAGACGAAGCAACGGAGTCTCTTGTATCAATGAGTCAGGCGTATAAAGATCTTGATAAAATGGATATAATTGATGTTCTCAATAATATTGGCAACAATTATAGTATCTCGACAGATGGATTAGCAACTGCTCTTAAAGATTCCGCAAGTGCATTAGTAACTGCAAACAACGATCTTAATGAAGCTGTTTCGTTGACTACGGCTGGCAATGCTATAACTCAAGATCCATCTAAGGTAGGGGCAGGTTTAAGGACAATTTCTCTTAGATTGGTTGGTACAGAGGAAGCTAAACAGGAACTTTCAGATTTAGGCGAAGAAACAGATGGAATGATTACTACCGTTTCTAAACTTAGAGATACAATCATGGATGCAACCAAAGCTGCATCGTCAGATGGAAAAGGTTTTGATATTCTTGATTCTAATGGAAATTATAAAAGTACATATGAAATTATGCAAGGACTCGCAGATTTGTATGACAATATTGTAAAAAAAGACAAAGAATTAGGAACAAATAATCTTAATCTTTTATTGGAGACTATCGCAGGGAAAAATAGATCCAACATTGCCGCAAGTATTCTTCAGAATGGAGATATGCTTCGTTCTGTGTATGAAGATGCTCAAAATTCAGAGGGATCAGCGGAAAAAGAATTAAACTCTTATCTTGATAGTATTGATGGCAAAATGGCACAGTTGGAGAATCGTGCCCAGGAGTTTTGGTTTAAAGTGATCGACTCCGAAACTATCAAGAATGGAATTGATTTATTATCCACACTTCTTAAGGGTGCTACTGATTTTGTAGATACAGTTGGATTGTTACCAACTATTCTCACAGGAATTGGAGCAGCATTATCTTTTAAAAATGTCGGTAGGGATAAAATGTATTCCCTCAGTTTTTGAATATGCCGACAACATACACAATTTACTCTGGATACAGAGGTTTAAAGTATGTTATCCGTGAGATACACGGTGATAAACACCCTATAACGTCTGAATAGACTTGTGTGACATAAACACATAACTGGGAATTACGTCAACCTCACACTACTCTCCTATTTTGGTAACAAATTAGGCTATAGTGACAATGTGTGAACTCGTATGGTCAGGTCGGAAGCTTCCTTATATAAGGAATAACCGCCACAGTAATGCTATGGGTGAGATTCAGTAGATGCAATGCTACTGATGAGAATAGCCATTCGGTACTAACATGGAGCGTAGCCATGAATTTATGAGTTAGGAACTTATCTCCTACTTCTACGTTCGTTTGAACCAACAATCCCTTGGTCGATAAGGTGGGATAAAGAAGGAATTGCTCTACTCAATTCCTTCTTCATTTTGCTCAGTTAAATCAACTTTTAATAAAGCATCTTTGTACTGGGCTTTTGCATGAATTTCTTTATATTTTGTAATTTTATTAACTATGTATTGGATTAGTTTTTTGACTTCGATTATTACCTTATAACAAAGCCATGATACAAACCCAAGTAGAGTGCATAGAATAAAAAGAGCGATTACACCATATAAAGAATCACACTCAACAATACTTTTTATTATGTCCATCATAGTCACCTCCAATGACATATGATTATTTTTTATTATAGGTAGCGAGCCCGGTTATTAGGGAAGCGACTATAATGAACTAATAATTATGTATTGTATTATAATTATATAATATATAGGCAATAAAGGATAGTAGACAAAATAATTTGATGCATATTTCTTCCAAAAAATCAAAAATACTATATTATTATTTGATTAAGGGAGAATAAATGTATAGACGGCATTTAAGCCAACTGGATGTAAAGTATAAAAGAAGGGTAGCCATTGCAACTACCCTCCCCGATTTAAAAGGAGAAAAATAAATATGGAATACAAAAATAGAATTATTTAGATTGATGTTTGTCTTTTGTGACCATGCGAGTAATGTATTGAACTTTCTTTTCAGATAATTCTGGGTGTTTGCAAATCAGTATTGTGACAACTAATTTTAAACCCAAATATCCTAAATAGCATATACCTGCACAGCCTAAGACTCTAATTACGTTCGTTAAAATGTCGAACAATTCTACCCTCCCTTCTTTGTAGTATTATATAAAAGTTGGGAAAATGTATTTGCCCAGAAAGGGCGAGATATTTACTTTTCCAAAGAACTTGTGCCAACTACAACTATGGCACTTCGTATGGTATAATACCGAGCATTCTGTCTTGCGGCGATCTGAGATACGATGGCTCAGATACAGTTTGCTTGGTATTAGTTTACTATATTTATCCAAATATATAAATCCAGAACATACATTCTATACCATATGCGTTTTTCGCATTTTTGTAAAAAAAGAATCTCCTATTCATTTACAATTACTTTAAAATGTGATATTTTTGAAAAAGCAACAAATCAAAAATTTTAATTTTGGAGGTAATTAAATGCAGAACACTACAAAACCTAAAACATTATCATGGATAAACAGTCAATATAGGAAAGGCAATATCAGTTTCAGTCATAAGTTACAGCGACCAATTAATCAGTGGTCTACTCAGATGAAGAGTCTCCTGATTCACAGTCTGTTAATGGGAATTCCTGTTAATCCCATTTATCTTACAGAAGAGGATAATGTAATGGCTACTCTTGATGGATCTCAGAGAGTTTCTACTTGTATTCAGTATATCAATGATGAATTTGCCCTTAATAAATATACTCCTAATGTAGTTATTAGATATAAGGAAAATGGTGAAGAGATTGCAAAGGAATTTGAAATAGCTAAGAAAAGATTTAGTAAACTTGATGACATTGTAAAGGAAGCCCTTCTGGTTGACACATTAGATTTTTGTATATTATCTGATTATACAGACGATGATGTGAAAATGATGTTTGAGCGTCAGAATAGTGGAAAGAAACTTGGAGCAAAATTATTAAGAGTATGCAAATGTTCTGACGAATTCAGCAATATGGTCTACTCTCTCTCAGTTAATCCTCTAATGGATAAACTTATGAGTCCTAATCAGAGAAAGAGTGGTACTGACAGGGATGTTATAATTCAGACTATTATGCTTATTGCAACAAATCAGGAGCATCAGTTTACATCATTCCGTGCCAAGGATATAGATAACTTTGTTATAGAATATGCTGACCAGTACCTTGATGTAAAAGATACTCTGGAAGAAGCAATGAATAAATTGGATGCAGCATATGACGATTTGGATATTCCTGTAACTTCTCTTCCACAGATTTTATACGCCTGTTATAAGATTGTTAAGAATAAAAAGTCATTTGGTGCATTGGTAAGTAAGATAACAGAATTTTTAAATACCTATAGCGACAACGAGGAGTATAAGCTCTTTGTTCAGCAAGGAACAACAAGTTCTGAAAATGTTGATGGTAGATTCCAATATTGGAGAGCCATTGTTAATGAGCTGAATTAATTATCAATATATAATCTTGTTTTATGGAGAGTAGTCACTTGGCTACTCTTCTTCCATATTCGTTTCTAAACATACGTTCTGATAGTATTCTGTCGATTATTGGTATATAATGGTAATAATACTAATGAATGGGGGCATAATATGGTTAAATTTTCAGATATAAAAAGTTTAATTGAAATGATAAAAAATGGTATTGATGTTGGTTATTTTCTACAATCTCACCATTCTTTTCGGAATAAAAAAGTAACACATTATTTTGAAAATTATCACAAACATGTAACTATTTATAATGATGGAACTGGCGTTATTATCAATGAATTTGATATGGTATTTAATAGAAAAGAAAAACCTTTTTTGAAACGAGGATTAGATATTTCTGATGGAAAGAAGGATGCCTGTTTTCCTGCATTGACCAATATGAAAAAGACAAGTATCCAAGATAGGTTTCATAAATACGGATTTTGGTATTATTCAGATGATAATATTATATCTTCTATTAAAGAGAAATATTGGACAGATGAAGATGACGAAAATGATATAGAGAATATAACTCTTAAGAATAATAACAAAGTTTTCAGATGGGAATTTAGGTTTAATTATAGTAGAATTCAGCCTCATAAAAAATATAAAATTGTTTATGTGATGAGTATACCGGGTATGTTCCCTATTAAGGATGGGAAATTGGATATTGATTCAATAAATGACGAACAGCTATTAAATGATTTAGAATCTGGTAATAGCACTAGCCTTAGAATTAAAAACCCGATCAGAAATTTTTACTATACAATTTCGTTTGAAAGTGATATACTTCTTGAAAGAGATCCAAAATGTATGTTAAAATCCATAAATCAACAAGAAGATGTAGTTCACCCTAAACTGGAACACTCATATAATACTATATACCATAAATATACATGTAAGATAACTAAGCCTAAAATTGGTTCACTTATAAAAATTAATTGGCAATTTAAGGAGGATTAAAACTATGATTATTTTAAAGGAAAAAGAATGGGGCAATTAATATTGTCCACAAGTTAGTAATGAAAAGAGCAGGAAAGTTAATCTCCTGCTCTTTATTCTATTAATTTAATCTAACAATATAAATAAAAAGAGCAGTAATTTCTTACTACTCTCTTCTATTATCACTTTATTGTATCTACTATTTTTTGGAATATTGTTATAATCATAAAAAGAACAAAATAAAGGGCTAATGTAAACCCTAAAATTGAAAATGTTGAAATTATCCAGAATAATGATCCTTGATTCGCCAAGTGTGGTACAATCAAATATTCTATATTTACTCCCCCTATAATAAAAACTATTGCCCAGAAAATATAATGCTTATCTAATTCATTTAAAATAGTTATAAAAAATGAGGATAAGGAACATAAAAAATAAATTAAGATAAGAGAATAATTATATTTATAATTAAAAATATAACTTTCACGGCACATAGGTACACATAATAATATAGTATCTATTAAATTTGAGCTCATAATTTTCAGTGAACTAATAAATGTCTTAATATTCTGTGGTTTTATATAAAAATACATCGCCAGCACGATACCAAGTATTAGACATAATACACTTTTAATCTTATAAATGGTCTTTTCTTTTATTCTTAATTTCGCAACGCTTCTTTTGAGGCTTGTATATACATACACATTCTCTCCGTCTACATTTTCTTTGCTTTTTTCTTTATATACGTCTGATTTGACTACAATGGGTTTATCATTCAAGTTCTTGCTTTGAACTTTATCCATGGTATTACCACTCCTCTTCATTACATGTGATAATAGATTGTTTGAGAATCTGTATCGATTTTTATCTTTCCCTTTATATTAATTGTCATAATAGTATGTCGTTGTTTAACTTCGACAAACCTACAACGTGATAAAAGAATTTCATTCGTTTCAGGTTTTAAGATGGGGAACTGGTCGTTTGATTTGTCCATAATTTATACCTCCTCTTTTGTCGTCATGTTTTATATGAAATATTTTACCATTTGGTTATTGATAAGTATAGTCAGAACATATGTTTTCCATTTTGTAGAATTGTCTAAAATATTAAAATCGAGGTGAAAAATAATATGATAAAATTAAATATAAAAATTAATGAACTTGAAGACTTAGATCAGGCAATCAAGCATATAAAGAATCTTGATCTAAATAAAATATCCGAACTCAATCCAGAAGTTTGCATTGAATTCGGATACGAAAATTAATAAACAATTATAGCCATCACTTTAATATATTCTTATTATCTAATACAGAATATATTTCATTATAAGCCTTTTCAAACTCTTCCATTCTCTTATTGAGCGTATTATCGCTTGATATTTTCAACATTTGATTTTCTTTCATGTATTCAAATGCTAGATCATATGTGGCTTTGCTTATACTTATTTCACTCATATCTATCAACCTCCTCATTTGTATAAGATAACTATATATTATCATTAATACATCTAGGTTGATAGATTGAACGTGTGTTTTGTGGAAAATTACCAAGGACTACCATTTATATCCGCAATTCTGGCAACACATACTCTTTCCAATATTACTACTAGCTAACCCAAATAACCCTGTGGACAGCCAACGTTTAGTTCCTGATATCTTTTTGATGTTTGTTGATCCGCAGGTCGGACATTTAGGCACTCTACTCTTTTCTTCTAATATAGATGCTCCGTGTGCTAACTTTGCCCTGTCTGACATTCTTTTATTAAATATATCTTCTTCTCTATGTTCAAACAAGTATTGATCAAATTCTGATGAAGATTTTATATAATCATTGATGAATTTGTCTTTAAGTTCATCATTTATAGCAATTCCACGTTTGCCAATTAAAAATTGTTGTGGTATATATTCTAAATTATTATTACAATAATCACATTTTTGTTCAAGGTTATTATATTCTTCCTGTACTATTCTACCACACTTTTTACAGTAACATAACATTTTAATCAACCCCTTCTAAAATTCTATATAAGTTCATTTTAACAAGAAAATGGTATTCAAACAACCATAAAATAAATAGTACGATATTCAAGACATTTCAAAATAATGATATTGATAAATGGACTGCTAAAATTGGAATTTTGGGAAAATCATTCAATGAACTTGGCACTATAATTAATAATGTTTTTAAAACATATTTGAATGATATTGATAGTTTTGACAAAAATATAAGTTTCTGGGATGCTTTGAAGGAGAATTTATTCTCTAAAGACTGGATAAAAAATTCTTTTGGAGAAATTGTTTCAAAAGACAATATTGATTCTTATATTGAAGAACTTGATTTGGATTCTGCAAAACAAAAATTATTAGATATATTTGACTGGAATGATTTAGTTAAAAATGGTACTAAAACATGGGATGAGTTTTTCGACACATGTAAGGGTGGCAATGAATATATCATTGATGTTATTAAAAGTACCGATGATTTATCCAAGCTTACAGGCGAAGATTTAGTCGCAGCCAACAAAAAGGCTCGTACCTCTGTTATCGCTCATAACAATGCTTTGAAGCAACAGACTTTAGGTGCAAAAGCCGCCACCATTGCAATGAAAGGTCTTGCAATGGTAGGAAATATGCTGTTTGAAACAGCTATTGTAATAGGAATTAGCAAAATAATCGAAGGTATAAGTAATTCTATTCATAAAGCTGAAAAACTTAGACAAGAAATACAACAAGCTGGTGAAACTGCCCGTAGTGAATTCAAGTCTATCCAAGACGAAATGAACTCTACCGCTTCAAAGGTAAATGAAGTTAAAGATCGTTATACAGAACTCACACAGGGAGTTGGAGATCTTGGTAAAGCAACACAGAATCAGGGTTCATTATCCAATGATGATTATAAAGAGTTTTTAAGTATCAGTAATGATCTATCTGATTTATTCCCTACACTCACTAATGGATATACGGATAATGGAGATGCAATACTCGACTTAAATGGTGATGTAACTACAATTACTTCATCATTAAATAGTTTAGTCGAAGCACAAAAGGCTGTTGCTTCTCAACAGATAGCAGATAAAATGCCTGATATTTATTCAGATTATCGTCAAAATGTAAGTGACTATGCCGATGAGTATAATAATGATCTTCAGGCAATGCAAAAAGCTCAAGAAGCAATGTCTTATGTATCCGACCCTTCTAATTATAGTATTGATCAAAATGGCAATGCTTTTCAGTACCTCCCTTATTTTAGAGGCATTGAAGAAGTAATGACTAAATATGGATTAGATTATGATCAATGGATGAATGAGTGGGGAAATGGCTTTAATACCTATGTATCATTAGATGATAACGAAAAGGCAATATTTGAGAATATATATAAAGATTTCTATAATCAATACTCAAAATCGTTAACTAATTTAGAAAAGAAAATTGATAATGAAAATAAGCAATTTGGACAGTATGTTTCCCAGTCGTTATATAATGATTCAACATATCAAGATTTTTCAAAAAATGATCTACAGAAAAAAGGCATTGTAGATAGCATTATTTCAAATCTTGATTATGATACTGTTACTGCCAAGTATGGTAAAGATTGGGGCGAAGCATATAAGAATTTAATACAGAAAGAAATAATAAATTCTATTGCTGGTATAGATGATACAAAAGTAACTGATGCAATAAATAAGGTTTTGAATCAGGATCTTTCTGTTTCAGATTTTAATGATAATATTGCTATTATTCAAGGTTATGATAATGAGCATACAGAAGTAGATTTCTCTTCATGGTTAAATCCTAAAATCGAAAGTATGCAGGCTGCCCAAGATACTTACAACAACATCATCAATCGTTTTAAATCTAATGATGTTAAACAGAATCTACAAGACGGTTCTCAAAAAATCAAAACTTTCCTTGATTCTAATGGTATCAGTCAAAACGCTGACAAGCTCACTGAGTTTAACACTGTAACTGCTGGTATTACAGATGCGGATAAAGCGATTCAAGAGTGGACATCTCATACTCAAGAGGCTGGTGAAACAGTATCATCTCTTCCTACTACAATTTCTTCTGCATGGAATCAGATGTTAAATTCAACTGATAGTGATACTCAAAAAGCTGCCGAAGCACTTCAAACACTTGCAGATAAAGGCGAACTTACGATCAAAACATTTTCTGAGACTGATGGAGCTAAAAATTACTTTGATGGTTTAAATATGTCTGCCGAAGAAGCGGTTAAGTACATCAATAGTTTGTCTGATAAAAACTCACAGCTTGGTGCAATGTCCAAAAACATCAAATCCATAACTGATGCACTTGGCACAAAGGCTTCTGATGGTTTGGTAAGCGTAGATGATTTATCAGGCTTTGACGCAACAATTAAAGGACTAAACACATGGGAGAAATTCTCTACTCTTCTTGGCGATGCTTCATCTTCAATGGAAGACTGCCAGAAAATAGCCAATGAATTAGCCACAGAATACGTCAATAGTGAATCCGTGTTGTCTAATCTCAACGAGACAAATAGAGCATATTATGAGTCACAGCTTGATAATATGGGAGTGACCAATTCTGCCGCTGTTGTTGAAGCTGCTCTTGCAAGGAATTTGGGCGAGGAAAAGATTGCTACTGAGGAAGCTATTAAGGCTGGTCTTAGTTTACATGGCACAAAGATTGATACTACCAATGCTACAGAATTATTCTCAAATGCGACTGCTGGTGAGATAATTCAGCTTGCAAATGAAGCAAATCAGTCAGGCGTAAGTTCACAGGCTCTTGCTTTACTTGCAGTGAAGAAATTAAATAACCCTACTCTTACAACTGATGGTGATATTAAAAACCTGATGGATTTATGTAAAGGACTTGATCTTGCAACACAGGCTATCAAGACATTCCAGAGTATTAAAAATAATATAATGAATACTGACGGTTCATTAAAAACAGGAACTGCGGGAGTTCAACAACAGGAGGCATTAGACAATGCATTTAATGCCATGAAGAGCCTTGTCAAAACTTCCGTTGGCGGTGCATCTGTTAATTCGCATGGTAGTTCAGGTGGTGGAACTTCAGGTGGTGGAGGTGGAGGTAGTTCATCCACTGCAAAGACTGCATTCGATAAACTCTCTGATTGGGCATCTCAATTCTTCGATTGGATTGAAGTTCGCCTAGACAGACTCCAAAAGAAAATCGACTCCAATATATCTAAAGCGGAATCAAAACTAAATGATAAGCGATACTCTTCTGCTACGGCTAATTATATGTCTGCTGTGGGTAATACATACACAAAGATGTATACAGAGCAGAAAGGTAGAGATAAGTATCTTAATACGGCAAATAATTATCTCAACAAAGCAATCAGTCTTGGTGCAATAAACAAGAAACTTGCCAAAGAGATTAAGACTCGTGTTGCGGATGGTTCGATCAATATTTCAAGATACAGCTCTGATATTCAGACAGTTATATCGACCTATAAAGATTGGATAGATAAGGCGAAAGACTGCACTACTGCTATGCAGACACTTCATGACTCTCTCAGGACATACGCTGAAGATCTCAAAAAGGTATCTGATGCACAGAGAGATGCTACAGTATCTATCGCCGAGACAAAGCAGACTATTGCCACAGGTGGTGTACAGAACACGGCTACAGCCAAGAACTCATCGCTTGGATATAACAATTCTGTCCTAAATACAAAGAACAGTGCATATTACACGGCTGCTAAGTCAGCTAATAGTAATGTCAATAGATTTGCCAAGAGTGCTACTTCTGCTTTGAATAAGGGCAAGATAAAGAAGAATACAAAGTATAATGCTACACTTAATTCTATCAAGGGTTATATCAAGAAGCGTGTTGCTATTCCAGATTCATTACTTACTATTGTGGCAAAGAAGAACGCTACCTTATACAATAGGTTGTACATGTATAATCTCAGTATTGAGAACCTTCAGACTGCTAGAGAAGAATACACTACAGCATTTGCAGTAAATAATGCAGAGAAGTACAACAATATAGCAGACAAGTACAAGAACTGGGATGATGCTACAAATGATACTATGGATATGAATAGTACCAAGTCATCCAATGCAGTTTCAGCAAAGGATAAAAACAGCTATCTTGATAAGCAGAAGTCGGGATATGGTACTATTATTACTCATGACAAAAATGAGCAAGACGCATATGATAAGGATAGAAAATCAGCTAGAAGTAGTATGTCCAAGTCTGCTAAGGGCACAAGCTATAACAGTTTGTCTACAAAGAATCGTGCAACTGTAAACAAATATGTTAATGACGCAAGATCTTCGGCAAAAAACGGTAAGATTATAGCGGCTTCTACTATTGCTAAGTTATCAGAGTATTATAAGAAGGGTTATATTACTAGAACGTTCCTTGATTCTTGTATTAACTATAATAATGCTCTTGAATCATATAATCAGGCTAAGGCACAAGCTGAGATAGATAAGCAGACACAGATTACTCAGAGAGCAGAAATTGCTTCACAGAAGTTTTCTAATATCTCAACTGAGTACGATAATAAACGCCATCAGTATGACCAGACTGCAACTGAGCTGAATAATAATATGTCTATACTTGAGGAACGTGGCAATGGTGCATCTGCTACTTGGTATAGTAGATTAGCAAAGAATGAAGAGTCAAGTAGAAGTAATTTGATTCAGAAACGTGCAGATCTCGTAAAGGAATTGAATAATGCAGTTAAGAATGGTGATGTTGTCTATAAGAGCGAAAAATGGTACGAGATGAGATCACAGATAGACGATGTGACCAATTCCATTGACGAAGCAACTAAATCGCTTGCTGAATATAATAATCAGATCATGCAGGTACATTGGGATAGAATTGATGAACAGGCAAATAAGGTTCAGAACCTGATAGATGAGAACAACTTTATCATTGATGAGTTGTCTCGTAGAGATTTGACTTCTGATGATACTGGCGGTTTAACCTCTGAAGGTAACGCTGCCGCTGGACTTCACATATCCAACTATGAAGCATATAAGAAAAATGCGGAAACGTATTATGCCGAAATTGAAAGTATCAATAAAAAGTTGGCTAATGATCCATACAACCAAAAGCTAATTGACCAGAAAGAGAAATTGGTCAAGTCTTATCAGGACTGTGTGAAAGGTGCTGAAGACGAAAAGTGGGCAACCATTGATTTGATGAAGTCGGGCTATGATGCCTTGAAAAATCATATCTCAGATCTTATTGATAAATTTAATGACCTTCTGGATTCAGAAAAAGATGCTTACGATTATGCAAATAATATTTCTGAAAAGACTAAGACTCTTTCAGATCTTCGTAAACAGTTGGTTGCTCTTTCAGGCGATACATCTGAAGAGACTAGAGCAAAAGCCCAGGAGCTTAACCAGTCTCTCAAGGATGCTGAAAAGGATCTCAAAGATACACAGTATGATAAGCTCATATCTTCAACGAAAGATATGCTCTCTGATTTCCAGACTGATTTGGATGATAGTATTCAGGATGTAATCAAGAATCTGGACGACAATTTCAGCCAGCTCATAAATAACATAGATAGTCATTGGAACAATGAGACAATCACAAGTCTCATGGAAAAGATACAGTATGTCGCAACTGATTCATTCAACAATGTATCTGCTGATGGTAAAATATCTGAGAGCACTGGCAATGTTGTAAGTGATATTCAGAGTTTTATGGAGAGGGCTTGGGCTAAATACGATCATGACGCTGAAACTACACAGCAGGACAAGATAGATGAAGTGACAAAAGAAAAAGTTAAGAATAATATTCTGAACAATTCTAATAGCGGATCATCTTCTGGATCTTCTACAGATGTGAAAATTGATGCCAATAAATTGATTAGTCGAATTGATAATCCAACCAATAAGATTTCTCCTGCATACAATAATACCACAACCAATACAAACAGCACAGCTCCTGTCGGTAAAGTATTATCAACTTCACAGAAAAAGTGGGTTAATGACTTTTTGAAGAAGAACATTGTTGTTGCGAAACAGGATGTTAGCAAGTATGGTAATTTGAATAAGGTACTCTACCGCAATTGGGGTAAGAAGATTCTTCCTACATCTAAGTGGACAGAGTTAGCTAAGAAGATTGGATTTAGTAACTTCTCATCTGCTACAAATTCTGCTTTTTATCAGACACTTCACAGGTCAGGTATCAAGGGGTTCAAGAGGGGTTCTGACAGTATTCCTTATGACATGATTGCCAACTTGGGTGAAAATGGTGCAGAGTTACAGTATGATGTGTCTAAGGGTGTTCTGAAGTCTGTTGGACAAGGTGATATGATATTCACTGCTGAACAGGCTAAAACTCTGATGGAATTTGCCCAAAATCCTATGGCATATAAGAATATGTATACTGGTACAGCGTTTAGTATGCCGAGTGTACCTGTAAATAATAAGGTGGATAATGATGTGAATGTTACATTTGGAGATATTCACATGGATGGAGTAAATGATCCTAATACATTCGCCAAGACACTTATTGATGTGTATAAGAACAATACAGGTAATGCTAGGAAGATGCTTAAGGAAGATACCATTGGCAGTCTCAGTAAGGGATATAACTCTCAGAGCGTGAAGAGATGGTAATTGAATAAACAATATTATTGTTTTGAAGTAGAAAATGGTTCTCTACACACTCTTCGGAGTACCTGAGATGATGGATACACCGCCCATCCAAAACAATAATATTATAAAACGGAATAACTACAAAGATATGGAGAGATTTTTGAAACATCGGTTTCATTTCTCTCCTATTTCTTTGGTCTAAAATGATGAAAATCGACTAAAAATGAGGTGATAACATGACAATCAAGCGATTCTTACAACAGAAGTATGTTGAAGATTTAAGAGATGAGAATGCTGAATTAAGGCAATATATAAAGGATAATAATGTAGGTGTTCTCGCTACAAATATAGAAGAAACAATCAGAACTCGTGAAGAGTTGGAACAGACTATCTCTGAGGTAAATGAAGTCAAAGGGCAATACAAAAAGCTTCTCAATGACCTTCTCAAAGATAAATATGAATTACAAAGACAAATGTTAGAAGTCAAGAAACAGATTTAAAAATATATAAGGAGGCATAGTAAAATGGCGAAGGTGTTATTTAACAGCCAAGGTATAATAGAGACTCCTACTCTCCTATTACAGCACAAGAATTTTGAAACAATTGGTAATGGAGGGGTTACTAATGTCTCTGATTTAACATATAAGAATAATTTTAATGATGCAAACGAAGTATCATTTAAAATACATAAGTTTAATGATGAAAAGAAACATCCGCTATGGGACTCTATGGTGGATTTTAAGATTATATACATTCCTCAGTTACACGAAAGATTTGAAATATCAGTAACAACAAGTGAGGAAGATCCTAATGACGTATCTAAGTCAATAACTGGTACATCATTATGTGAAGCAGAATTATCTCAGATCACACTCAGAAATGTACAGATAAATACAGAAACAGATATGACAAATCCTCTGTATGATGAGAATTTTCCAACAATTCTCTATCGTGATCCAAAGGAATATGACTCAGTAGAAAATCTTGCTATATGGGCAAAATCAAAGTATGACTATCTTAAAGATAAAACAGCTTATCCAACAGAGGAATCAGTCATTGCAAGGAAAAAAACAATTCTCAAGCATGCCTCTCTCTTACATCGTGTTCTCGAAAAAGCTCCGCACTATTCAATTTTATATGTCGCTGACACCTTGAAAAAATTAAAGACTGTACATGAATTTACATTTGATGGAACAAATATCTTATCTGCCTTGAAAGATACAATTGCAGATGATTTTCACTGTGTCTTCATGTTTAATTCTGAAAATAGAACCATCTCTGTGCTAGATCTTTATTCAACATGTAATAATTGTGGTTATAGGGGAGACTATATGGATGAGTGTCCTGAATGTGGTTCTAATAATATAACAAATAAATATGGCGAAGATACCAATATCCTCATCAATAGCACTAATCTTACAACTCAGATTACACTTGATTCTAACAGTGATTCGCTGAAAAACTGTTTCTATATTACAGGTGCAGATGATGCGATAAATGCTGCTATTGCTAATGTAAACCCTAATGGCACACAGTATATTTATTATTTCTCAAATGAAACTTTGGCTGATATGCCAACAGAGTTACAGAATAAGCTTAGGAGTTATAATACTTTATATAACAAAATCAATACAACAAGAGAATATAATCTTAAGGCAGATAGAGTGGCTGAATACAACAAGGTCATAAATTATATCAACGCTAAATTCGCATCTATATCAAAAGATGATCAGGATAAGATCGAATATCCTACTCTCACATCTCCTCTTGTTGGTTATCCAGCACTCACTTCTGCATGGTATTCTGCTATGGATGTATACTATTTCCTGAACGATTCCATGATGCCAGTAATTGATGTTGATGGCATGGGATTAGATGATAGTATTACAGCTATTCAGGATGGTTTAAAAGATCTTGGTGGTGTTGCTGTCACAGGAATAAAAACTATTACTCAAAGTGCAGTTAAGAGTTCTGTAGATGCATTAGTCAAGACATTTTTCTCAGCATCTTATTATGATATGGATATAACAGATAGCTCGCTGTCTGATTATGATTCTTCAACAGGCAAGAGAACATGGTCTGGTACTATCACGCTTACAAGTCATTCACAAATGGATGAGAACAATCAGTATCTTACCAAATCAGTTAAGATTACAACCGATGTAATTGAGTCCACAGAGAAATATATTGAACAGAAAATCACACGAATGACCAATCGTGCTGATGATATCAAAGATAAGCAGATTACAAGTATCAAGCTTGCAGAGGATAAATTCAAGGAACAGCTTGGTTATTACTCCCTCACTGAGTTAAATAATCTCAAGAAGGAGTTTGAAGCTTGTAGAGATATTGCAGTTGATGGATTTACGGACGAAAGTGTTGATGTTCAATACAATAACAGTGAATTAAAAAATAAATATGTAAATTTCTATAGTGGCAGAATTGTAGATATTCAAAACGAGATCAAGACTAGAGAAAGCCAGATCGAAGCAGTCAATGCTATATACAATACAGAAAAATCAACAGGTGAGATACAAGATATTGTCAATTCAGTTAAAACAGAACTTGACTTGGGAAATTACCTTAGTGAAGAACTCTATATGCTGTGGTATTCATACAGGCGTGAAGATGATTATAGTAATGATAATTATTCTTCTACTGGACTTGATGATGTGACTCTTATAAAAAGAGCAACTGAGTTAGTTGAAGCTGCGCAGAAAGAGTTGTACAAAGCTGGTAATCTTCAATATAGTCTCAGTGCAACAATGGGTAATCTTCTTGCACTTGATGAGCTCAAACCAATTAAAGACAAATTTGAAGTTGGTAACTTTATCAAGGTTGGGATAGATGATAAGGTATATTCTCTCAGGTTAATGTCATATGAGACAGATTTTGATTCTATCCAGGATATGTCTGTGGAATTTTCAACCGTTGAAAAGGTATATACAGGATATTCAGACGTTCAATCTGTACTTGATTCAAGTAGATCTATGGCTACATCATATTCTTCCGTTAAGGATCAAGTTGACAAATCAAAGAAAACTACTGATACAGTTAATGACTGGTCAGATAATGGAATCAATGGTGACAATACGCAATTTGCAAACAGTTCAGAACAGACTATTCTGATTAATAAGAATGGTATTCTTGGTCGTAGCTATGATGACCAACTTGATGAGTTTTCATTGAAACAATTTAAACTTGTCAACAACGGAATGTATTTTACGAAAGATGGTTGGCAATCAATTGAGACGGGTATTGGTAGATTTACATACAGGGATATCAATGGTAATCTTGTTGAAGATTACGGTATCATCGCTAAGACTGTAGTTGGTAATCTTATAATAGGTAAAGAACTCCAAATCTACAATGAAGATAAATCTATTGTTATAGACGAAAATGGTCTTACAATTGATGGTGGATATCTGAAGATTAAAGGCACAGAAGTTGGCTCTGATGGAAAGACTATCTCTGAGGTTATTATTGACCTTGACACAGCTCAAAAGTTAGTAGCACTTGCTCAACAAGCAGCCGACAAAGCACAGGAATCGGCTAATCAAGCACAAGCATCTGCCGATAAAGCTAACAAAGCTACAGAAGATTTAAAAACAGAAACTAATGAAATCCGTGAACTTGCCGAAAAAGGCGTGGATCATGTAACAACCTATTTCTATCAATCTGATTCTGCTACAGAGTTAATTGGTGGTGAATGGACGACAAGTAGTATTGAATGGCTTAGTGGCAAATATGTGTGGCAGAAAGTCATTACATACTATAAGGACGGAACAGATAATTCTCAAACAGCAAAAGCTATTTGTATATCAGGTGCTAATGGTCAAGATGGTAAACCAGGTGAAAATGGTGTAAAGGGTAAGGGTGTAAAATCTATTACTCCTCAGTATGCCATTTCTGATAGCAACGTTTTACAACCAAATGAAGGCTGGTCGGATAAAGAACCAACTTGGTCAGAGGGAAAATATATATGGACAAGAACACTCGTTGTTTATGACGACAATACACAAGAAACAACTACTCCTATCGTGTCTAATGGATTAAATAGTGCTCTATCTATTTCTACTGCCGCAAGAAAACAGGCTGATTCAGCCAAATCTACAGCAGATAGTGCCAATACAACTGCAAGCGAAGCCAAGTCAACTGCTGATGATGCTTCACAGACAGCTAACAAAGCGAGTGAGAATGCAAGTGATGCAGTAGAGAAAGCTAATACAGCTAATACAAATGCGTCTAATGCATTGACCACTGCTACTTCAGCTAATAAAACTGCAAATAATGCGTCAAATAAGGCTGATAGTGCAACAAAAACAGCTAACTCAGCAAGTGAAAAAGCTGACACGGCAAACACAAATGCTACTACCGCTATTGAGACATCTAATACAGCAAAATCAACGGCTGACAATGCTAAATCAGTAGCCGATACAGCCAAAGGATTAGTAGATGATGTAAAGACGGATTTATCAACTAATTACTCAACTACAAAGCAAGTGGAGAAAAAGATAAATGATAAAGCTGACAGTATCACAACATCAATTACAGAAACGATTTCAGAAACTTATGAGACTAAATCTGATAGTTCGCAGAAGCTTACAGATGCTAAGTCTTATGCTGACGGTGTTGGTAGTACTACTCTTTCATCTGCAAACGAGACTGCCAAAGGATATGCTGACACAGCCGAAAAGAATGCAAACACAAATACGGCAAATCAGCTCAAGTCTTACAGTAAGACTACTGAGATAGAAAGTAAAATTGAACAGAGTGCAAATGCAATTAAGCAGACAGTATCTGAAACATATGTTAGCAATACTACATACGAAACAGATATAAATAGTCTGCAAGGACAAATAGATGGTAATATTCAGACATGGAGCGGTATAGATGTACCTACCTTAGATAATGAACCGGCGAGTACTTGGTCTGATGATGAAAAGGCAACTCACATTGGAGATATATATTATGATGGTGATAGTCATGCATATAGATTCAGAGTTGATAATGGAGTGTATTCATGGCAGATTCTTACAGATACAGATGTAACAAAGGCATTGTCTGATTCTTCCGATGCCATATCGAAAGCAAATGCCACAGAGAAGAAATTGATGACAGATTATAAAACTGCTTCTGATACAAGTTCAGAAATTGAACAGACAAAGAATGGTATTTTGCAGACTGTAAAAAATACATATGCTGAATCTGCTACTGTCACAGATTTAAGCAATAATCTCAAGACAAACTATTCAACTACCAAAGATATGAATAGTGCTATTAAAGAAAAGGCTGATGAGATTACTCTTGCTGTTTCAGAAACATATTCTACAAAGAAAACTGTTGAAGAGAATCTAGCAACCTCTAAGAGTTATGCGGATAGTGTTGGTTCTAAGACATTGGAATCAGCTAAATCTGATGCAACTTCTAAAGCAAATCAAGCTAAGTCTGATGCTATTGCCGATACGGATAAGAAATTGACATCATATTCAACTACTGAACAGATGAATTCCGCTATTAAGACAAGTGCTGATAATATTACATCTACAGTATCAAAAACCTATTCAACAAAAGAAGAAGTTGCGAATATTCAGGTTGGTGGAAGAAACTTAATAGCGATTTCTACTTCCATAGATAATAAACGAATCATAGAGAACTATAATTACGATAATCTATATGCCGATACAGGTTTCCGCACTTCTGCTTTAATATCGTGTAAAGAAGGTGATTCTTTTACATTGTCTTCTTTTGCTGAAGGGTTTTTGTCTTTCGGTTGGATCAACTCTAATAAAAATGTATTTAGTCGTCCAACTGGTTATTATACTGTAACTTCAAAATATTCAAAGACTTTTATTGCTCCATCAGGCACTGCATATTGTGCGGTATCATGGTCAAAAAATAATTTGGATCATAATCTCAAACTTGAAAAAGGCAACAAAGCAACCGATTGGACACCAGCTCCTGAAGATGTTGATTCGGATATCTCGACTGCAAAAGCAGATGCTATTTCTTCTGCAAATGCAAGTACAGATGAGAAACTGAAATCATATGAAACGATTGAAAATGTTGATTCTAAAATATCTCAGTCGGCTACAGATATTACATCAACAGTTAAAAAGACATATGAAACAATAGATAATGTTAACAAGGTGAGAACTTCTGTTACAGAAGCCGAAACAAAGGCGCAACAGTCCTTGGATCAGTTCTTATGGCTCGTAAAATCAGGTTCATCTTCCACTTCTCTTACTCTTACAGATTCTGCTGTTACGGCAATTACAAAACAGTTCACCATCAAATCTCCTGATGGTTCAGCAACGATTATTGAAGGTGGAAAACTTAAAACAGATGCATTAAAGTCAAACAATTATGTAGCTGGTAGCGATGGAACATATAGTGCATTTGGTACGTTTCTTGACTTGTCGAATGGAGAAATTCACACACCTGGATTCTATTTAGATTCAGTTGGAAATGCGTTTTATCAAGGTACAGTAAATGCTGATGCAGGTTACTTTGGTGATGTCAATAATAACTGGTATATTGGCTCTGCTGAGTTTGATAATATCAGGAACAAAGATGATGCGCTTGTGAATGGTGTAGAATATAGCGCATTGATCTCTAAGGGCAACGCTGCTCTTACGGCTGGTCATTGGTATCTCATGTCACAAGATGGTAGTCTTGGTATTCAATCGGGATGGACAACCATCAATGGTGGTAACTATGTCTTAGATAAAGAAACACAGAAATACTATGATATGGGTATGGTTGAACCTATCTTCGGCTCTAAGAATGAATGGGACAATAAATTCTTATATATTCGAAGAGTAAAAGATCCGTCTTCTTCTCAGGCAACTTGGGAGTATCTTTTTAAGGTTGATAAAGATGGTACTATTTATGAAAATGGTACAAAGCTTTCAGATAAATATGCTCGTAAGGATGCTGTAGGTAGTACATATCTTCCACTTACAGGAGGTACAGTCACAGGTAATTTAACTGTTAATGGTACTCTCACTGCTACAGCTAGTAAGGCTAACCAGCTCACTCATACATTAAGTATCAATGGTAAGTCATGGAACGGCTCGGCTGATTTGACAGTTGGAACTATGGGCGTTGCTTATGGTGGTACGGGTAAATCATCTTGGACTGCTAATGGTATTATATATGCAAGTGCAAGCGGTACATTGTCGCAGTTATCTCTTGGAACTGCTGGTTATATATTACAGAGTGGAGGTACTTCTGCTCCATCATGGGTTAATCCGTCTACTCTTAATGTAGCAAGCGCAACAAAGGCAACCCAAGATGGTTCAGGCAATACAATCTCAGACACATACCTTAGAAAAGATTTTGACTTGGTTAGTCAGAACGTATCATTTGGTGGTTCGGTAGACATTGATGATCTTACAGCAGGAACACTTCTTGTTAGTGGTGTAGCTAGGTTCGCTAATGGACTTATCGGTAATCTCAATGGTAACGCTTCTACCGCTACAAAACTAGCAACTGCAAGGAAGATAGGAAATGCAAGTTTCGATGGGAGTGCTGATATTACTTTGGCTCAGATTGGAGCTTCAGCAGTTGGTCATATACATGATTATTTACCTTTGAGTGGTGGGGTTATTACAGGTGATTTAGTCATTAATGGGTATCTTCTTGGAGAAGCCAAATCTACAGGAGCTACTAATCATGCCATATTGCTTGGACACGCAAATCAGAATTATATGAACTTCTACGAGACGGGTGGATTATTCCAATTCTATAAAAGTACAAGTGGTAAAAATACACTTCTTGGTAAGATAACATCTAATGGTTGGGAAGGTAATGTAGTTGGTAATGTAACTGGTAATGCTTCAACTGCCACTTCGACAGGTAAATTTACGACAGCTCGGAATATTACGATCGGCTCGGCTAAAAAGTCGTTTGATGGTACATCAGATATATCATTTTCTCTCTCTGATATTGGAGCGTCTTCATCAAGTCATACACATAATTATGCTTCAAAGGTAACTCTTGCTGGTATGGACTATTCATGTGTAAGCAATGCGATTACTATTACAAAGGCTAATCTTCAGACCGCAATAGGTTCAACTGGTCTTGGTCTTATGACCGAAAAGGAACGTAGTAAACTGGATTCTATCAAGGTTTCAAGTGGAGGCACAATCGACTTCTCAGGTGTAACTGCTAGTGGTGCATTGACTGCCGTAGTAGGTGATGATAAGACAGTTGCGATTACTCATAATACAAGTGGCGTGAAAGCTGGTACATATAAATCTGTTACTGTTGACACTTATGGTCATGTAACGGCTGGTACTAATCCTACTACGCTAAGTGATTATGGTATTACTGATGCATTGAGTTCAAGTACGAAGTATGCTCTAAGTAATAGTGTTGGTGGCAATGCTTTAAAGGCTAATTTATTAGCTAATTTAGGTCGTCTTACAGATGCAAATGTTACTGTTACTGGCAGTGGTGGAGTAGCCACTTTCAAGGCATCAAGTTCTATGACTTCTCATAAGCCACCTAAAGATGGTCATATTTTGCATTTTTATTGGGATAACACAGGTAACTGGGATAGCCAAATGTGCATCTCGGCAGATTCTTCTCCTACTGTATATGTACGAGGAATGACTGGACAAGCTAATACCTATGGTGATTGGAAAACATTATTAGACAGTACAAATTATACATCTTATACTGTCAAGAAAGACGGTACAGGAGCAAGTGGCACATGGGGAATTAGTATAACAGGTAATGCTGCTACCGCAACTAAGGCTACATCTGCTGATTCAGCTACTAAGGCAACTCAAGATGGGAATGGAAATACCATTACATCAACCTATCTTCCTCTTACTGGTGGAAGCGTGACAGGAACTATAACTACATCAGCGTCCCAAATTCTTAAATGGACTCCTTCGACTACTGACAATAATGACACTGGATGTAGTTGGTATGGAATTGGTACATATAAAGCGAGTGATGGTTATAAAAGGTTAAATATATCTCATTATTTTGGTATCAATTTTACCACTAAAAATTCAGATAGTTGTTTTACTCATAATGGTAATACTATAATTACGTCTGCAAATATCGGATCTCAATCAGTAGCTTCAGCTACCAAAGCAACCCAAGATGGTGCAGGAAATGTTATAACATCTAAATATGTGACAATAGATACAACACAGACCATATCAGGGGCAAAAACCTTCTCAAAAGAAACAACGATTTCATCTGCCACAGCATCAACCAACAAGACTACTGGCGCACTGAAAGTAAAGGGAGGAATCGCTTCTGAGGGACAAATAAGTGCAGATAAGGCAATGATCGGAGATGCCGTTACGTTAGAATATAACGCCGAATTACAGTGTTTAAACTTTGTTTTTGCTTAATGATATACATGTTTTAAGGAGAGTAGGGAACGGTACTACTCTCCTATTTTTAGAGAAAGGAGTGTGATAGATTGCTAGTATTGCATTTACCTTTGACTGGGGATATACATAATCAAGGATTATTAGAAGAAGATACTTATAGGGCACAGGATTTAACTTATTCAGATAATGGTAAATTAGGCAAATGTTTACAGTTCAACGGAGATCCAAAGCAAATATTATCTTTTGTTAATGTTCCTAAGAAGAAAAATAATTTTACTTGGGCATGTTGGATAAAACAAACTAATCGAACATCTACAGTTTATCAAAAAACTATTCAATATGTACTTTCCATGGGAAGAGATTGCGGTGCTATTGGGTTTAACATAAGAATGATAAACGGATATTTGAATATTCACCTTGGAAGTGGCGAAGATACAGATGCTACTACATCTACAACAAATAAGGGTATCAATATTCAAGAATTACAATTAAATATATGGTATCATATTTGTTGCACAGTTGATAATGAAAGTGTAAATGTATACATTAATGGAGAATTAGTTAAAACTTTTCCACTTATTGATATAAGCTATAGATCAAATTTTCATGGATATTTTACCATTGGGAAGATGGGATATAACAATAATAATACATCTGCATTTTTTCCATTTGACGGTTTAATACAAGATGTACGTGTTTATGATACATGTTTATCCCCACGTCAGGTTAAGGAAATATCAAAAGGATTAGTCTGCCATTATCCTCTCGGGGAAATTGATGGTAAGATTGGTGGCAGGAATTTGCTTGTAAAAACAAATCAAGGTAAAACAAAATGGTATAATGCTCATGCTGACGGTGCATATTCGTGTGAATCTGTTAGTTGGAATGGTATAAATGCTGTGAGAATGAGTTGTACCACCCCTACTACTTCTTGGAAAATGTTTATGTTTGATGGTTTATTAGAAAATTTTGATAAGCTTGAAGCTGGTGGTAATTATATTTTATCTTATGATGTGATTGGAAATGTTAAAGCAGGTTTTTCAAATTTATGGGATAGTAGTGCTGTAAATGGTATTGTAGAAAAATCTTCAATAACGATTTTAGAAACTTCATATGGATATCATTATACTGTTGATATATTATTAAAAAATATTTTAACTAAATCTAAACAAGTTGTATATTTATATAATAACTTAAAAGCAGGAGAATCTGTAATTATCGCAAATCTCAAACTCGAAAAAGGCAACAAGGCAACTGCTTATACCCCATGTCCAACGGATGATCCTGTTATGTATGATAATGTAATTTATGATACAAGTGGTTATTGTAATAATGGTAGTGTAACAGATTCTACATGTCCTACTTGGTCAAGTGATACGCCTAGATATAAGGGAAGTTATTATTTTGATTCGAATAAAAGAATAATTATTAATGATTTTCAATATGAAAATATAAAACATGGAACAATAAATATATGGATTAATCGTCATTCAACTTCTTCAATTTGGAGAACCTATCTTTTCCTTGCCAACGGTTTTAACTGGACAGGAAACGAATATGATTTTATAATTTTAGGAAGCACTGGCGGTCAAGATGTAACAATAGATTGTTGTAGTCATGCATATCCATATTCAGTTGAGTTGAATAAATGGTATATGTTTACAATTACATGGAATTTAGAATCTCATATATCTAATTATTATGTAAATGGTCAAAAAATAAAAACATATAACGATGATCAAATTAATATTACATATGCATCTAAGCATAATAGTCATTTTCTAGGTTCAGGCAATGCTACTTATGAACAAGATTATTCTCTTTCAGACTTTCGCATCTATGCTACTTCCCTTTCTGATTCTAATATTCTTGAGTTATATCAATCCTCTGCTTCGGTGGATAATAATGGAAACTTAATGTTAGCTGGCGAGGTAATTGAAGAATGAATTATTTAAATGATTGGGTTGATATTTCTAAAATTAAATCATCTGGATGGAGTGGTTTACCATCATTTGATAACGAAAATAAGTATTTACTTTTAACTGCTACAAATGGATGGAGAAGTTTTTATTGGACAATTTCAGAAATTGAAAACAAAGATATTACTGTTGAATTTGATTACAAATTTATTTCTACTGATAATTGGTCGAATTGTTGGGTTATAAACATCAACGGATATAATGGTATTTCCAATGGTAATATTGCAAAAGCAACAGAATGGACTCATTACAAGAAAAAATTCACATCAACATCATCATATATCGGTATAAATGTCAGAGGAGTCGATAATACTGGTAAATCAGTTGTGATGGCATTAAAAAATGTGCAATTATTTATTGGTAATGACTCAAGTAATCAAATTTATAAGACAGGCAATTTTGTAACTGAAGAAATTATAGAAGGGAATTTATTTAATGTTTGTCCACATCATATAGAAGTTAACGAAATATGGGAAATTTAAAATCAAGTAATTAACACACATAGAGTCTACTTCGGTAGGCTCTTTTATTATGTAGAAAGGAGCGTTTAATGCGAAGTTACGTTCTAGTAAACAACAAAGAAACTTATACTCTTGTGAAGTTCTCAGCACAGGATTTTGCAAATGATCCTGTACTCTATTTGCAAACAGATTACTTACATGGTGTTAAGGAGAATTTTAAGAAAATAACGGCTATACAGGTATTTCAAAACGATATATCTGTCGGCTTATACGAAATATATGATACATACTCTGACATTACAGACTGTGGTGCACAGTACAATGAAGATGTGAACCAGTTTGTAGATTGTTTGGCAGTAAGACTTATAAAGACCAATCTTGCTGAACAGGTTCAGAGTTTACAGGATATTGTTAATCCTGTTATAGATTTTAATACAATGTCAGATGAGGAAATTAAGACATACAAGAAAGGTGTGCTCAATAATACCTGTACAGCAGAAATATCAAAGGGTGTACAAATAGAAACAGATAAGGGCACAGAGACATTCAGCCTTGAACAACATGATCAAAACAATATCTCTTCTCTCTGTTTGACTGCAATGCAGAATCCAGCAGTTGCATATTTGCCGTATCACTCAAACGGTAACGAATGCCGTATGTTTCCTGCTAAAGTAATTATATCACTTTATCTTCAGATGCAGTTAAAGATTACTCAGGAAACAACCAAATGTAATCTGCTTCGTGTACAGTTAGACGGAGAGACAGACAGAGATACAATGATGTCTTATACATATGACACACCTCTCAATGAATCATATCAGGCACAGTATAACGAGATTATAGCTAATACTCTTGAGATTATACAGGGACTTATTGCAGGATTTATGGGCAGTTCAGGAACTACAGATGGCTCAGATAATACACCTGATACAAACACATCTACATCAGAAAGTGGTGATTCAGATGGTGAAAATACAGAAACTACTACAGAAGATACTACAGCTAATTAGCATTGGCATAGTATCTGGTTTTATATATTGTGGTTTAGAAATTTTATGGCGAGGTTGGACACATTGGACGATGTTCATGCTCGCTTTTATTGTGGGAATTATTATTTCACAGTATAACAATATGTTCACATATGATATGGATTTAGCATGGCAAGTATTATTTGGTGGTTTGACTTCTATCATGTTGGAATATTTATTTGGTATTACATTCAATCAAGATTTTAGTATATGGGACTATAGAGGACTTTGGGGAACATTTGCACAGAATCAACTTAATATCCTCTTCTGTTGTGCTTGGTTTGTGATTGTATGTATATCAATTTTTATATTGGACTGGTTTGAATATAAGGTACTTCATGATGAGAATAAACCTTATTATGTCGTGTTCGGACATATATTCAGACCATATGGAAAATAAGTTAATGGGCTGTTATATGCCCTATTTTTTAGTTGAGAAAAAGGAGAAAATATTATGTCATTTAATAAGAAGATTACAACAAAGGAATTTTACAATATTGAACTCATCAACGTAGCTGAGTGGTATTCACAGAGCAGGCAGACTGATAGAAACAAGTTCAACTCTCTTCCATTTCAGGTACAGCTTGCTCTCAGAACAAATATTAAGGAAATCGGCAAGACTTATGAGAGTTTTATGGAGATGAAGAGAGATCTCTTGCAGTCACTTGGCGACAAGTATGTTGCTGATGGTAAAACTGAGGAAGTTGAAGAGAACGGTCAGAAGAATGTAAATGTCAAGGAAGAGTTCAGAGAGGAATATCAGAATGAGTTAGCTGAGTGCGATAAGAAGCTTCAGGAAGTTCTTAGAGATAAGACACAGGTAACTATTACTACATTTGATATGGATTCAATGTACGAGACTCTGCCTGATGACTGTGGACTCAATATGGATGATATAGAAATGCTGTCATTTATGGATAAGGTAGATGATAAGGAAGATGAAAATACAACGGAGGGCGAGTAATATCGCTCTCTCAGAAAGGAGTGATTTTGCTTGGCACAATTAGGAAATTTGCTTGTCACAGGATCGAGTAGATTACTGGGCAAGCTTTTTTGTAATGATATAAGTGTGGGCAATGAATTAACTGTTAAGACATTGAATACTACTGATTTTACTGCAAACAGTATAATTACAAGTGGATTAACTGTTAATGGTAATACTACCACTACTGGTACATTGAATGTTGGTAATTCACAAGCTAATGGTAAAATATCTATTAACGGAAAGGTGTCTATTAGGGATTATGCGAACAATGGTTGGCTTGGTATAAATGATACTTTGGCATGGGCTAGTGGTGTGTATTTTGGGAAAACCACAGTGCGAACAGATGGGATATTTCAGGTAGGAGACGCTGGTAACAAGGTACTATTTAATCAATCTTCTGCCAAGTTTACCGTTCCAGTCACAATCAATAACTCTCTTGCTGCTAATAATATCACAGCAACCAATGTAACAGTTAATGGAAAACTCGTAGCTTATCAGCAGGAAATCAAAACTATTCAAGACTTGGGTGGTGAATTTTGTGTATCACCAACTATATATATACAGAAAGCCTCGACAACTGTTGTAAATGTAAGAAAGAAAGATAGTACGACTATTAGTATATCAATTAAAGATGAGAAAGCAATTACATCGAGTACGATACAAGGTGTTAAGTGGGCAAAAGGTTCAAAAATAAAGATTCAGAGCAAGATTGATGGTATTGTTATAAAAGGTGATGGTACTATGACTAACACATTAAATACCGACCAATACACAATGGCTATTGATGTTGTAGTGGATTCTTCAATTGCTGATCATTTTTCTACAGCGAAAAACAATGCTTCATTTGACGAGATTAATATCATGCTCTATCAGAGATACGGTAAAAAAATTGGTTCAACTACTGAGAAGGCATACTCCCCTGTCGGCATTAGAATGTCTGCTACGGGTAGTGCAAATGCTGCACCATACCTTGATATTTGGGGTAGTAAATCAAGTTCTGATCCTGATACAGTATATACTGTTCCAAGTGTGAGACTTGGTTATCTTGATGGATTAAAATGTGGTACTTATGATTGCTTTGGTTATGGTTTGTATGCGGATAATGTATATCTGAATGGTACTATTATAAGTAATTCAGGAACTATCGGAGGATTTAAAATTGATAACAATTCATTAAATAATGGAACTTGGGGAACAGATAAATCGGTATTAGTATGTACGGGTACTAATATCGCTAAAGCGGTTGGTGGTTCATCTGCTATTAATGGTTGGTGCTTTACAGCAGGTAGCAAATTCGGAGTAACTACAAATGGTGATTTATATGCAAGTAATGCGAATATAAGCGGTACAATAACATCTGAAAAAGGTAAAATTGGAAAATATACAATTACTGGAACTTCTCTTTGGACAGGTGATGGATCGACTTGCAGTGGTATTGGTGGCAATCAAGCTTTCTGGGCAGGTAGTGATAGTAGCAATGATGCTGCATTTAGAGTATCTTATTCAGGAGAACTTGTGGCTACTAATGCAAATATTACGGGTACAATAAATACCAATGATATTACTGCTACTTCTGGTACAATAGGTTCATTTAAACTTGACTCTACATATTTACAATCTTCTGACAAAACAGTTGGACTTAGTGCTTCTAGTTCTGATTGGGCGTTTTGGGCTGGTGGTTTTACAAGTGACACTGCTAAGTTTAGGGTGACTCGTGCAGGTCAGTTATATACCAGCCACATCACTGCCACAGGTGGCACTATTGGTGGATGGGTTATTACTTCTGATGATATTCAAGGTAGTAATACATATGATGGAACATTATATACAATAGGTTTGAAAAATGTTACTACTGGAGGATCTTCTAGTTTTACAATAAGTGATCAAGATTTTATATATTCAGATTTGACATCAAATAGCGAAACAGTTAGAACCATAGCAATAAAACCAGTAGGACAAATACATCTTCAAGGTATATCTACTTCTGGTATGCCAGGATATACAATATTAGATAATAACGGGATTCAAGTATCCAGTTTAGATCAAAAACTAATCTTGTTCAAATCTCACTTAATTTCTAATAATCCAACAAGTTCGACCAATAGTTTTTATATTTATAGTCAAAATATATTAAGTCATCATATACAACTTGCGGATGAAGAATATACAAATTTGATCAATACTTCATATGGTATATATTGTTCAAAGGATGCATTCTTCGGTGGAAATACAGAATTTGGTAATTGGAAAATTTCAAATACAAGAATAGCTAGTTCCAATACTATTAGTATGGGCGCAAAAGAAGCTGGAATTATGATCGTTAATGAAAAAGATAAACCTTATGTCTTAGTTCAAAATTCAAGTGGAAATTCTTTGTTTTCAATTGAAAAAAATGGTTCTATTACCCATAATGGTAATACAATTGGGCAAACATATGTTAATTCTTTTACTGATAATAAAGCAATATCTAATGCTGTATGGGCTAACACGGGAGTAAATATTACTTTACCAGCAGGTACTTATGTGATTATGGGTAGCGTACATTTTGCCAATGCAAAAGGAGGTAGACGTGCTATAAGATTTGCATCTGGTTCAACAGGTTTGGCTTATACAGAACAAATTGTTCCCGTTGATAGTAATGCAACTATTAATTCTGCACTTCAATGTCAATGGATTGTTTCGCCAACTTCTCAGACAACATATAATTTACAGGCTTTTCAGGCATCGGGTGGAAGAATAAATATGACATCAAGTTATATTAAAGCTGTGCGAATATCATAGGAGGTGAAATATGAATATATTAGATTTTACATTTAATGGGAAGAAATTATCTGATTTTGGTTATATCTGTTGCAACTTTGACAGTTCATCAGGAACAGTTGAAGTATCATCTGGTGCAGACGTGACGTTGAACCAAGAGAAGCCATCAGGATCAAATAAATTCAACTTATACTCTACCTCTTATGATGAACCGTTCACTCTTCCATTATCTATCTGTTTAAATCCTTGTGCTAACTATGAGAATATGGATATATCAGTTGAGCAAGCAAGAAAAATACAGAAGTGGTTAAGTTTGAGAAATAAGAAGTTCAAGCTTGATGTTATAGGGTTTGAGGATATATATTGGGTAGGAACATTTACTTGTAAGCAAGTAATGCTTAATAGCTCGATAATTGGCTTTAATTTGACATTTACAGCAAATACACCTTATGCCTTGCAGGAAGATAAATCGTTCAATATAGAGCTATCAGACACTCTTGAAAGTGATATTATATTCACTTCTGATGTATATGGATATATTGATGCAGATTATGTTATTACAGTCAAGGAAGCTGGTAATTTGAAATTTGATACATATTACTATAATCCTAATACTGAGTCGTATACTCTTGATAGGGAATTCACAGTGCAAAATTGCATTGCTGATGAAAAAATATATGTCAAGGGTGATACTCAGCTTGTAACCAGTAGTAGGACTGTTCATGAGTTAGGCAAGGATTGTAATTTTATTTTGCCGAGAATAGTTAATACTTATCAGAGCGATGATGAAGAAGTTAGAAATAAGATCAAGAGTAATTTGAAATGTAACGTTCAGATTACATACAATCCAACAGCTATGATTGGATATGGATATAAGAGTTAAATTATAGTTAGACAAAATTTATGGGAGTACAGATTAATTTCTGTGCTCCCATTTTTTACGATTTTAATTAAATGCAGGAAATGGGATTCGAACCCACACGTAGTCGCCTACGGCAGATTTTGAGTCTGCTACGTCTACCAGTTCCGTCATTCCTGCTTATTGATTACCTTTTTGATTACTTTTAAAAATCAGATGTGCAAAGCTCCTTTCTATAAGGGTTTGCGAGTATCGTTGTTGGACTTGAACCCGCACTAAAAATCATCTAAAATGCCATTTCCCGTTGATTTTACAAGGTTTCTAAGGTTCAAAATGTAATCTCGTTTTGATTACTTTGATTACTTTTATAAATGCTATTACTGATTACTTTTCGCCATCATCTTCTCATTTGCTTTTTCAAGGATGTTTCTCTTTTCCTCAATTTCTGAAACATCATAGGTGTAATATTGGCTATTTACTTCTGGTGTATTTCCTATAATACTAGAAGCAACAATAGAAGATGTCCCATCACATCGAATAGTCGAGTTAATGGTTCGCCTATAGCAATGTATACTAATACTTTTATCAACACCTGCCTGATATGCTTTGTTCCTGGCACAGTCTCCAATTTTTCTCTTATTTATATGACCATCTTTGTTCATAAAAATATAATCTCCTAAGAACCCAAATAGTTCTTCGGTGGTTTTAATCTCTTCCAACAGTCTTTCTATATCTTTCGTAATTGGAACTATCCTTGGCTTTTTATTTTTTGAGTAATTAGCAATATAATATTTGTTTTCAATTCTGTCATATATTTCTTCTTTATTGATTATTATTACATTGCCTTTAATAGAGTCCCAAGTTAAAGCAGATATTTCTCCGACTCTCATACCTGTGTACATTGCTAATTCTACAGCATAAGGCACTATATAATCAGGTTTTTGTTTGTAGTCACTTCTTAATTTTTTGACTACTTTTGCCACTTCAATTTGATTTGCAATTCGATCTTCTGTATTATAAATCTCATATACACAATTTCTCAAATAATAAGAAGTAGGATTTAGATATATACATGGGTTTTCGTTTATATATCTTCTAACTATAGCATGTGTAAATATACTTTTTATATAACCTATCAATGCTTTCGCTGCTTTAGGTTTGAGTTCCAATTCTTTGATGGTTTTTTGGATAAATATATCTAATCTATCGCCAGTGATTTTAGTAATATTAGCGTTTTCAATCCATGTATCTTTAAAATATCTTTTATAATCTGTATCATATTTGGATAATGTATTATTAGAAACTACTTCCGATTTAAGTTTTTTATAAGACGAGAAACAGTCTTTGAATGTGATTACTCGATTCTCACTCTCGTTCTCATAGAAGTCAAGAATAGCCTCATGTATTTTATCCAAACTTTTCTTTTTTATTAATCTTCTCCCGTTTTTCTTTGTACTATCGGATAAATATGTGTACCAAAAGCCATTATCTCCTTGCCATATTTTGTATTTGTGCTGTGATATTATATCATTAATTTTACTCATATATAATTGTTCTTGCACATCTGATATATTGATTATACCTTTATCTATAGCTTGTTGCAATATACTATCCATATTGTCATTTATATATATCACCTCTTTAAACAAGGGATAAACTGATATTTATATCAATTTATCCCTTGATATAAAATTTTAATATTACTGTCTACCTGTTGATCCAATGCCGCCTCTATCAGTATCATCAAGATGTTCAACTTCAACAAATTCTATCTCTGGCTGAATCTTGTTAATTCTAAACTGGCAGATTCTGTCATTTTTGTGAATTATTGTGTCATCTAATGCAACTACTGGTAACATCCATTGATCATTATCACCTGAATAAGAATTATCAATAACTGCAAAACTATTTGTCTGTAATATCTTAAAGTTTTTATATGTACTACTTCTTGGTACAATATTAGCTTCATATCCATTTGGTAGCTTCATTCCTACTCCTAGTGGGATAAGGTGAAATTCACCTTTTTTAAGCTGCACTGTCTCAGCAGAACGTAAATCTACCCAATCGCCCTTGTTAATCTTTTCAATTTTATCAATCTCGTTGTCAAAATATTTAATCTTAATTGTTTCCATATTATAAATTCTCCTTCAAATATTTTATATATTCATTCCATTTTCCAATAGAGTGTATATACTCCTTTGGCTTTAATCCTTTTTGTCTCATATCCAATTTGATATTCTCTATTGGTTTTCTTTTTGTTACTAACGATTTGATATACATTTCTGTGCTATGCGTTATACCTATCATGCGATTTTTAGGTATATTTTGAACGATAGCTTTATATATATCCAATTCCTCATCTGGTATCTTATAATCCTTATTCTTGGGTAAATTCCTTGTACTGAATGGGCTAATATTTGCACCATTTGTTTTTGGTTTTAATAATGGAATAATCTGATCCGAATTTGGATATTTGAATTTGAATAGAATTTCTGAATCAGTTTCTTCTATATCAAATATGATAGATGGATCTGTTTGCTGAATCGCCTTGATAATATTATGACCTCGTTGCAACGATGGTATATATGCTAATAATATACTACCTGAATCATGAAAAATTTTATTACCAAGTGAACAATCTATATATAAATCTATATCTTCGTATTGTCCATTCGGTTTTCTTGGGAAATCGTTGGTAAACTTATCAATAGGTGCTTTTATACGATATATACCTTTAAATTTGTCTATCAGATAAGACATCCTGTGATATATCCTCCTTGTATTTAATATTATCTCTGTTGCTTGCTGCTACGCATAATGCTGCTATTGTAACTCCTAAAAATACACCTACAAAAAATGTTATTATTGCTACTGTCATTGTCGCTCCTCCTTTTCTTGTTAATCACAATATAAAACTATTTGTCCTTGGGAGAGAGATTGCTGTATGTCAATTACTCTCTGATTTTTTGAACCCCTATAGGCAAGTGTGACATTTCTTAACTCGTCTATATACTCACCATCAATCACGACATCACATAAATTTATAATTAGTTTACGTTTTATTTTTTCTAATAGAGAATTATTTTTAGTTGTTTCAAAATAAGAAAAATCCTCATCTGGTTCATTCCAAAAATCATCAACTTTGATTGAATCATTACGTAATGTTAAAGTATACCCCGTATATAACCAGATAGATTTCTTAGGATATGAATTGCGTAATTCTTGAACTAGAGATAGAACGTCATCGAGATTTTGCTCTGCTAATGGTTCTCCCCCAAGAATGGACACTCTTTTAATATATGGTCTATCTATTAACTCTAAAAATTTATTTTTTGTTTCTTCTGTCCACTCCTTACCACCATTGAAATCCCATGTTTCAGGATTAAAACAGTTTTTACAGTGTGGTTTTCTATCACAGCCTTGTATGAAAAGGGAGACACCTATGTTCTCCCCATTACTCACATCTAGGTTGCGGATGCTTGCATATCTCATTAAATGTCCTCCGCAATATCTGTTAAATGAATATATCTTTCATTAATTTCTTCAGTACGCCCCTGATTCCAAAAGTTCGTTCCGATATATCCACATGTTCTTCTTGCAACATTCATCTTGGTTTTATCTCTATTTTTACAGTTAGGACACTCCCAAATTAATTCATTATTTTCATCAATAATTTTAATTTCTCCATCATATCCACATACTTGACAATAATCAGACTTTGTATTTAATTCTGCATACATAATATTGTCATAGATATATTTTATGATTTCAAGAATTGCTGGAATATTTTGTGTCATATCTGATGTTTCGACATAAGAAATCGAACCACCAAGAGACAATGACTGAAATTCAGATTCAATATAAAGCTTATCAAAAGCATTGATTGGTTCTTTTACAAAGATATGATAAGAATTAGTGATATAATTTCTGTCTGTAATACCGTCTATAATACCGAATCTCTTCTTTAGACATTTAGCAAATTTGTAAGTTGTGCTTTCGATTGGAGATCCGTATGTACTATATCCAATGTCATCTTCACTCTTCCATTGTTCGCATTTATCATTAAGAAATTCCATCACCTTAATTCCAAAATCATGACCTGTTGAATGATCTGTATGGGAATTACCAGTCATATACTTAACGCATTCATATAGTCCTGCATATCCAAGAGAAATACTTGAATACCCACCATGAAGTAATTTATCAATCTTTTCACCTTTTTCAAGTCTTGCAAATGCTCCGTCCTGCCATAAAATAGGTGCAACATCTGATAAAGTCCCTTCTAATCTTTCATGTCTACATTTTAATGCCTTATGACATAATTCTGTTCTTTGATTCATTAACTCCCAGAATTTATCAAAATCGCCTTCAGATGATAATGCTACATCTACAAGATTAATTGTCACAACACCCTGATTGAAACGTCCATAAAATTTATAATTACCATTTTCGTCTTTCCAAGGTGATAAGAAACTACGGCAGCCCATACATGGGAAACAGCTTCCTTCCTTATATTCTTTCATTTTCTTTTCGGATATGTAATCAGGAACTAATCTCTTTGCAGTACATTTAGCTGCAAGTTCTGTTAAATACCAATACTTACTATCTTCATGAATATTATCTTCTTCAAGTACATATAGTAACTTAGGAAATGCTTGAGTAACATATATACCAACCTCGTTTTTCATTCCCAAAATTCTCTGATTAAGAAATTCTTCAATAATCATAGCAAGTTCGTCTTTGTATTCTTTTGTTTCTCCAAGATACATAAATACACTGAGAAAAGGAGACTGCCCATTAGTTGTAGTCATAGAATTACACTGATAATTAAATGTCTGTACTCCATCTACAATTTCTTTCTTTATATCTACTCTTGCATATTCTTCGGCTTTATTGTTATCGAATCCCCATGCTTTATACTTCTTAAAATATAAGTTATAACTATCTCTTACAAATGGAGCTAAGTGAGTCAAACTAATACTCGCCCCTCCATATTGGGAACTCGTAACTGCCGTGATAAGCTGAGTTGCAATAGTCATTGCTGTAATAAATCTATGTGGCTTATCAATTTTGACCTTGTTGATACATGTGCCATTTTGAAGCATATCTTCCAGATTAATTAAGCAACAGTTTGTAATTGCATTCTGTCCAAAATAATCAGCATCGTGAAAATGAATTAATCCATCATCATGTGCTTGTACAACTTCTGGTGGCAAAAGAAATCTTCTCGTAATATCTGTACTAACGATACCTGCCATATAATCACGCTGAGTTGTCAATAGGCGAGCATTTTTGTTTGAATTTTCATTATTCCAATAATCACTCGTACCATCTAGCAACTCAGAAATTTGGTCATCTGTTGTGTTATTATTCTCTCTCTGGAACTCACGAATACTCCTATATCCCTCATATGCTTTTGCAGTAAGTCTCTGCTTCTTAGTAATCAATTTATCATAAACCATTGATTCAATATCAGAAATACTTCCTTCGTCTTTGTCCTTACACTCTTCCTCAATCTCATTTGCAATGTCATCTGCAATCCTTGGTTTTACAATACCTGAACCATTCTTCATAGCTTTAAGAATTGCTGCTGAGATTTTTGATTTATCAAAATCAACTTCTGTGCAATCTCTTTTAATTACTTTCAAATTTTATCTCTCCTTTTCTGTTTCTTCTTTATCTTCTTCCCTACTATCAACTTCATCATTGATCCTATGTAGAACTCCAAGACCTTTATAATATCCTTTTAAATGAGCAACTAGATATGCGATTATACTTATACCAAATGTTAAACACATACATAAAATCGAGAAGAGTATCATAAATATACCCATTGTGCCTTCACTCATAATTTACTACCTTTTCTTAATAACAAAGTTATCTATAATCTTTATACTTGCCTATTTCTATGCTTCCTATTGCATTAGGACTCAAATTTACTTCTCGCCCTTCAACGTAAGGATTTAATATAACTAAGGGTTTATTTAATGTTCCGTCTAAATATGATTGGTAATCCTCTTGAGAAATATATCCATAAAAATATGTAGAAAATACATAGACAGTAGCAATTACATACCCGTCTGGCTCGATAAAATACGATGGTACTTCATTAGTATTTTGATTACAGCCAGATAGCATCACTATTATAAGCATAAACAATAAACACGCTTTTATTTTATTAACCATTTTCATTTTTACTCACCGTTAAAACTATCCTTTCAAATCTTACTTGAAAATGAATGAAAATATATCATCATCAGCAAGTAAGCCTGGTATTCTATGAATATCATTAGACTTATTAATATTCTTTGTATTTTCATTTTTAATCTTAATCTTGTAGCCAAGAGCCTTCTCGATTTCTTCCTTGGTCATAACCTTTGGCTCAACCTTGAGTGACCACATATCTTTGTGAAAAAGATCATATAACATATCTTCAAAATCATTGCTCACTCCGAAATTCTTAATCTGGAATCCATTCTCTTTATTGTAAGTACCATACTCACACTCATAGGTCTTTCCATTCTGGTCAGCTAATGCAACCATCTGATAACAAAACATATCTTTGTCCTCCTATATAATATTGCCATTGCACTCACTGAGATTCAGTGTCCAATAGTGCAATGTATCATCATAATTAGCATCAGCGGCTATCCTCTGATAACTACTAATTTTATATTCTCTGTTGTCACGAGTTCTTGCTGTGATATAACCATCAGGTCTACTTAATAGTTCCTGTGCTAACTCGTGGCTTGTCATAATACCCACTAATTAATATTTCCTCCTTGTAAAAAATCTCTTACATCGTGCCAATTGTTGCATCTGACACCTTTCCAGTTTTTGTTCCAAACATATTCATCGCCAAAACAAATATTGAACATAGCATTTGAAGTAATTAGATTATTAAACGAATCGTCAATAAATATACCGTCTTGCATATTAATATGACTCTTATCTGTATACTGCTTTAGATTTACACCTATAAAATCGCAATAAGGTAAATTCTCCTTAACCCAAATTGATTTACCATATAGATTTGGACTATAACCAGCAGAAACAATAATTATCTTATAAGTTTCTTTCAGTTCATCTAATATCTCCTTCGCCCAATCCATATAAGTGATATATTGGAAAAATCTTGGTTGATTAAAATATGTATCTATGTATTCAGGCTTGGCACAATTACACTCTTCAAAATTCCATGTCTCAACTTCCCACCATTTAACAGGTTTATAATCTTTGTAATATTTAAAATCTTCATTATACATCTGACATATAGTTGCGATAGTGTTAACCACGCACCCATCGAAATCTACATAAAGTTTCCTTATATTAATCACCTCACAATCAGATCAAGTAAATCTTTGTAAAATCTGAATAATACATCTTCATTATCGGTATGTATTCTTATCTTCAATGGCTGAGATATATCTAAGCTAAATATTCCAAGTATTGATTTAGCATCAATTACATACCTATCTTTTAAGATATCTATGTCTTCTTCATAAGTCAGCGCAATCTCATTTAATTTCCTTGCTTTTGTAATACTATTTATGTCTATCACATAGGTATCATTAATCATTTCTATGCTCACTTTTAATACAACCTCACTATTTGATTTATTTCATACATCTCATCGACTGCTTTGGGCAGTTTAAATTGTGTCCCACATTTCATACATTGACACTTGTATGTCTTCTCATTTTTCTTACATTCAATTATTCGATAATTTTTATGCTTACAAAAAGTTTTAAACATTTTCTTTCGCCTCAGACATATATATTTCTTCATGTTTTATGACTGTTATGATTTGCTTCATATGATTAATTGCTGCCGATACATATTGATTGTTGTCAACATGCCACGACTTGTCATAATCTATATTCGGATATGTTTTTGTAAATTCCGTCTCTTCCTTATCATAGTTTTCTTTCCAATTGTCAGAATTTGAACGACTTTTGGAACGAGCGATTAATTGGTCTGAATCACAATCAATCCATATATCCACTAATCGAAGATTGGGAATGTCCTTTGTAGATTCAATTAAATCTGAAAAACCGCTTGGATTGATAATGTATATATCACTGTTCATCAACTGCTCCTTAGTAGCGAATGAACAATAACCTGCTCTTTCTGTATATGCCACCATATCATCTCTATACTCATCTACATCATCGGCACTGATAAATGTATGGTCACAATTGTCTCCTATCTCACTCTGCCTTCTTGTTCTTGTCGTATATGACTTTAGAATTTTTAAATTTAAATCTTTGGCAACTGCATTAACAATAGTTGACTTACCAGATGCGGTTCTGCCAATAACGCAAAAAACTGTATGCATTTCTTTTCCCTCCTTATTACCATGTAACAGCAATATCAATCTGATATGGATCACTATCAGCGAATCCACCAGTATCAACGACAATTGCAGTCCCTAAACTTGTTTCTACTAATGATCCTCGTGGGTATACATCAAGATTTGCTGCACACATAATATAATTCCCAAGCATTTTACAGCCATCTTCCCTTACCCAATATTCATCTGTATTTCCCATGCTGCGCATAATATCTATGCAACCTGACATATCAAGGTTATAATATGTCTCTCGTTGAGAACCATAATAATTAACACCACTTGATGCAGTTAATATCGAACCATTATAAACAGGTGTTAAATACTCTTCAGATTCAAACACAGTTTCAATAAGCTCATTTTCTTCAGAATCTGAACTTGTGTCTTGCGAGTCATCTTCTTTGTTTTCTTTCTTACTATCAGATTCAATAGCCATTACATTCTCAACAGAAGATGGATTATTTACACGGTCAATATGACCTATATAAAAATCCACTACTTGTTGTTCTACTTTTAATCTTTCGTTTTCTTCTTTTGTTTTCGTATCTATAGTGGTTTCAAGCACTTTGATGTAGTCTGACTTAATATCTAAGACTGTTTGTAACTCATCGTACTTGTTTTTTACAGAAAGGTAATTGTAGTGCATTGCGCAAACACCCAAGTACATTACTGCCATTAACCCTATAGACACACGTTTATAGTTCAGCTTAATTTACTTCACTTCCTTTGTATTTATTTGTGCCACTTATATATTCTCTTTTTGATTGGAAAAATTTATGAAATCATTGATATAAACTGATCTTCTGATATAATAGGAATATTTAGTGATTGAGCCTTCTTATTTTTAGATGAGGTGGAATTCACATCGTTATTTATAAGATATGAGGTCTTACTTGAGATAGATCCAGACACTTTGCCACCATAAGATTCTATTTCTGATTTAAGAGCATCACGGTTAGAATAATGTTCGAGTGAACCAGTTATAACAAATATCAAACCGTCTAGTAACTTATTATTTGACGTATGACAAATAGGTTCTTCGAATTCAAAAATAAATTCTTTTGATAAATCAATTATCTTTGAATCATTCTTACTCCAATAATCTATGATAGATTGCCCTAACGCTTCACCAATGCCATTAATTGCTGTGAACGAACTTTTCCCATCTACCTGTATATTATCAACAAACACATCAAATTTATAATCACAAAATTCGGTTATGTCTTTGCTGGCTGATTTCCCTAGAAGTGGAATTGAAAGTGCATAAAGGAAACGCTGAAGATTAGTAGTACGAGATTTCTCGATAGAATTAAGAAGTTTTTCAATAGATTTTTTACCGAAACCATCAAGAGATTCTAGTTCTTTCTTGTGATCTGACAAATGATATATGTCCTGTATTGAATTAAGTAATCCTAGATCAATGAATTTATTTATTGATGCTTCTGAGAATCCATCAATGTTAAAGGCATCTTTGGATACTGCGTGAGTAAGCTTACCAAGCAACTTGCCCTTACAATCTGGATTGGCACAATAAAGAACTTGTGAGTAATTGTCTCTTCTGATTTCTGTCGGCTGACCGCAAATAGGGCATTTATCAGGAATTTTTATATATCTTTTATTTGTACTTTTCATACCTACTTCAGCCCATTTTACTTGAGGAATTATCAGGTTAGCCTTACATACTCCTATTTTTTGCCCAATCCAAGGGATACCCATAATTTCTCTCATAATTGAAATGTTATGCAATGATGCTTTTTCAACTATTGTATCTTCTATTTCTACAGGATCAAAGATAGCTACAGGTGTTAATATCCCCGTCTTACCCATAGTAAAATCAATCTTTTTTAGTGTTGTTTCTACTGAATTATTTGGGGCTTTCCAAGCAGTTGCTCCCCTAAAATGGTGAGAAGTTCGTCCCAAGGATTCACCATATTTAAGATCATCAAACCTAAATACGACTCCATCTTGAGGCAAGTAAAGGTCATGCGCATATTTTAACATGGTATTAATCGTTTTCTGACATATATCCCCAATACATATGAATATTCCTGAATGAGGAACAACATCAAATCCAAGCAGTGTTGCTTCTTTTAAAGTATCATAGAATGAATTATCATCAACATCAGGTTCTGCTCCCTCAATAACTTTCCATGCATACCAGGATAACCTTCTCTCTTTCACAACTGATGTATCAAGGCTTGATAATGTACCTGCTGTAAGATTGCGACTATTTTTAAACTCTCCATTTTTATTAATCTCGGCAAAATCATCAAGTTTTATCAATGCTTCACCATCAATTACATAAGTCCCTTTCTTGTTAATGTGTAATGGTATATTCTTAAACTGCTTTATATGTTCAGTAATATCAGATCCAACTATGCCATTTCCTCTCGATTCTGCCCTAATTAATTCTCCATTTTGATAAGTAAGCCTACAAGAAATTCCATCAAGTTTTACAGAAGCAACAAGTTCATGCTGATTACCATCTGCAAATTCCTCAATCTCTTCAACTGAATGAACCTTGTCAAGAGATAACATCGGAACAGTATGTATCACTTCGTTGATGCTGTCGAGAATTGTAGCCCCAACATTCTGTGTTGGGCTATTAGATAATACTATTTCAGTCTCATCTTCCCATTCTTTAAGTTCGTCTAATAACTGATCAAACTGGCTATCACTCATAATAGGATTACCTGTATTGTAATATGCATCAGACGCTTCATTCAACAATCTGACTCTTCGTGCTATATCAAACTTGTCCATTATCATCTGCCTCCTCTCCACAATACTCCTTTAAATATGTAATTGCTTTATTTTCCTCAATAAAAAACGGATCTAGTTTCTTTTCGTGTGCGATCCATCCAAGAAAATTCATCATGAGCTGACAGTATCTCCAATCAGGAAAATATTTCTTCCATATTCTATTGAGTTCTGCCGTAAACTTATCTATTCGTGCTAGACTTCTAATTTTAATCACCTCACTTATTTCTATTTAACTTCAACATCTGGAATAACTCTTTCTGGATAGAACACTAACTGATAATGATACTTATCTGTGCTTGTCGGTTCTGTCTGTTCCATAACATAGCATGTCCAATCATTTAAGTAGATATAATCTTTATAATATGTATCTTCGCCTGTCTTGATTGTAACTACTAGCTCATTGTTGCTATTATTACTAAGGCTCATATAACCTTCAGCTTCCAACATAATAGTGTCAGTTCTTGCGTTAGTCACAGTGATCTTTCTGTACAAATTAAATTCGTCTCCATCCTTTGATAGATTATGGTTTACTATGTCTGCTGTTCTACAACCAGTTAGATTAAACACCAAACAAATCATGAGAATTATCCCAATTATTTTCTTCTTCATCTTCTATTATCCTCCTATTGAAATGAACATTTACTTGTGTACTTCATAAAACCATTCATTGTATAAATCATATCTATTTTGAATATTAAGCCAATTAATTTCCTTATTATTATCCTTTGCCCATTTAATAAAATCAGTAATCTTTCCACAACAACCAAACTCAGGGCAACCTGCACGATAAATACAATGAGGAACTAACACATCTGATTCATAAGGATGTGTCTTATGCAATTCAATTTTGAAGTCTTCTGCCAATTCAACTGCTTCTGGTGTAGCATTGCCACACAATCTTTTTCTCCAACTATCAATAAGGTTTTGCATATTAGCATAACCATCAAAATTAACTAATGCATCTTGTGGTTTCTTACCTCGTGGAGTATCATCAACCAATCTATCATCTCTTTGTGAGCTAATAAATTTTTCAAATTTATGTCTCGACCACTCCGTACTCAACCAGTAATAAATACTTTTCCACGACCAATCAAATTCAAGTAATCTAATTGGCGAATGTTCAGATATAAGCAACTTCTTTTTAAAAGTGTCTGTTGCTTCATTCTCTGTAAAATCTTTATTATCCGTGGTTCTACAATGATTTTTTACTCTCTTCCAATCATCACCGAACCAGTTAAAAACTGTTTTCATTTTAATTCTCCTATTTTTTTTAATCTATTCATAAGAAATAATGGATTCCTGTTATCTCTCATCAACCAATTCTTCTAACACTCCACCAACTTCAGCAACAATAATTCCTACTGCTAATGGAATAATCGAACCATTCACTAATGTTACAATTCCACCAATTACTCTAATTGCTGATTTTCCCAAACTAATAAACAAATGCCCTTTACTGTTCATTTCTAATTTCCTCCATAATTTTTTCTACTATGTATTCACAATTTGATTCTGTTGAAGCAATCTTTTCATATTTAATGTTGTACTGATTTAACTTATCAATAATTTCTTTTCTCACTACTTTTGCTTCGTCTTCATCATGCAATCTTCCTTCATTTTCATAAGAATGATGTCTTGTGAGTAGATAATTTCTATTATTGTATGAATTAAACACATTCAGTACAGTCTTATCAAAGTCTTCTCCTAGCACTTCGTCAGTGTTGTATACAGCACATAAGATCAATGGGGAATCAACAACCATAACCTGCACTTTATTATTAACTCTACCCATCTTAAATGACTGCTTACCAAATAAATATTCTTGATGTTTAAACACCTCGCCATTATTTTCATATACCTTATCCTTGGCAAACTCCGAAACATATTCAGCGTTGATACCATGTCTTTTCAATTGTGCTGTAATATCCATTGCACAGGTACTTTTGCCTACTGATGGTTCACCAAACAAATTGATCACAATTGTATTCATTTTTTGTTCTCCTTGCCTGTTACTTCAATAACATATAAATTGCCCACGGATAATAGATATAATCTAACACCACATTAAATAGCAGCTGGAATCTGTGGAATTTAAAATCTCTAATATTGTAACTAAATGCCGTTTTGGACTCAGATAAATTTACACCTAATGACCATAAACAAGTGAATACCTGTAATGCAGACATTACAACAAACTCAGTTGTTCCAATTTTGTTTCCTAACACTATGTAAAAGATGATTAAGAACAATTCCATAAAGAAGACAGTCAATATTACGCCACCTTGCATTGCATTACTCAATGGCTCTCCGTTATTATTCTCCTTACTTTTTGCAAACTGCTTAATCTTTTTCTTTCGCCACAATGTTTTACTTAATGCACTTGGCGTACCTTTGATCCTAAAAAACATCAAAATAAATAAAATTGTTAAAGTTAAAATTTTCATATTATATTATTCTCCTTATCTTCTACATCTCACACTTCCACCAGCATCTA